>Ga0185307_1000019_pt1 | contig 128411 bp, 130 predicted proteins | sample LHCtaG_FD_128010 | JGI IMG/M metagenome (GOLD analysis project Ga0185307, IMG submission 128010) | Hot spring microbial communities from Little Hot Creek, USA to study Microbial Dark Matter (Phase II) - LHC4sed_matched (SPADES... | ecosystem: Environmental > Aquatic > Thermal springs > Hot... | reverse complement strand
AGCAACTGGTAAGCTGCCGAGGTGGCAGAAGTTCGTAGTTGAAGTGAGAGCTCTAAATAGGGACCAAGCCCTAGAACTTGTGCTCTCTACACTTGGAGGTAGGCATAAGGTAAAAAGGGCAAACATAAAGATACTTAAGGTAGAAGAGATACCCCCAGAAGAAGCTTTTAATAAGTACATCAAGGAGATGGCTTCATTAACGAGGATGGTGATTTGATGAGCTCTGAAAGAGCTAGGTTAGAAGAAGCAATTCAGCAACTCCTCGTACAATTAGATGAGCTACGTGAAGCTATTAGGGTAGTTCAAGCGAGGTCACTGTCGCTATCTTCTGAAATCCAGGAGATTAGAATGGCTTACGAAACGCTGAGCAATATTCAAAGAGTTTCTCAGCGCGAGGTTCTAGCCTCACTTGACAGAAATGGCTATGTATTTGCAAAAGCTCAGCTCCTAGTAACAGATGAAGCCATTGTCAGAATTGGCAAAGAATATTATACAGCACTACCCATAGACAAGGTGAAGAGCATTCTCACAGAGTACGAGAAAGACCTTACAGAAGAGCTTAAGGAGACTGAGGCTGAGTTGAGAAGGCTTACAGAACTGTATAGCCAGATTCAGAAAAGAGTTCAGGAATACGTAGCCTCATTACAGAGACTAGAGGAAGGTGTAAAGAGGCAGTAAATAGGTTGCAATAATTGTTTGCAAAAATAAAGAAGGTTCTAAAGGACTTTGCGGAGCATATTCAGGGTGCGATTCTCTATAGGACATTAGATGAGGAGGATATCGAAAAGTATTGCAACGAAATGCTCATGAGGCTTGTGGAAGCTGATGTAGCTTATGAAGTTGCAGAGAGGATTACAGGGAGTATTAGGCAGCAGTTAATAGGGCTGAAGATAAGGAGAGGAGATGATGCAACAAAACGTGTTGAAGAAGTTGTGAAAGAGTCTATAGCAAGCATACTTTCGGCTGTAGGTAGCTTCAACTTGATGAATTTCATTAAACTTGTGCTAGCTAGAGAGAGCCCCGTTAAGCTCATGTTTATGGGAGTCAACGGGGTTGGTAAGACAACTACAATTGCAAAAATTGCTTACAAACTTAAATCTGAGGGCCTTAAGCCCGTGGTTATTGCAGCTGATACCTTCAGAGCAGGAGCTCAAGAACAGCTAAGGAAGCACGCTGAGAGAATCTCCATAGCATTTTTTGGTGGAAGGTATGGTTCTGACCCAGCGGCTACAGCACTCGATGGCGTTATACATGCTCAGAGGAATGGGTTTAACATTGCCTTAATAGATACTGCGGGTAGAATGCATGTTGATGTAGACCTCATGAATGAGCTTAGGAAAGTGGCTAGGGTAGTAAAACCTCACATAAGGCTCTTAGTGTTAGATGCTTTGACAGGTAACGATGCCTTAGAACAGCTTAAGAAGTTTGAAGAAGCTATTGGTGTAGATGCTGTTATTCTAACAAAAGTGGATGCAGATGCCAATGGGGGCGCTGCTCTATCTGTTATTGTTGGGGTGGGCAAACCCATTGCATACTTAGGTGTGGGTCAGCGCTACGAAGATCTCATAGAATATGACCCCGGCATAATACTTAAAATGCTTTTTAAATAGAGTCTCTGGTTTTGAGTGTCCTTAGAAGAGGTAGAAGTGAGTGTCTAAAGTACTTGTAGAAGCATTTAAAAACATGGCAAAAGTGCTGGAGCTAGCTGAGAAACCTGAAGGCGAAGAGTTTAAACAACTAATTAAGGTAACGCTACTGGGTTTTGCAGTCGTAGGCCTCATAGCTTTCGCTATAGCCACAGGGTTGTACTACTTAATGAACTTTTTGGGTATTGCAACTCCCTCCTAGGGTTAGAAAATGGAAAACCCTGATGAGATTAAAATTAATGAGGAAGAGCAGTTGAGTAAAGAGAGTAGCGAAGCTCTATCGAAAGGAGCGAATTTCTTTGCTGTACGCACAACTGCTGGGCAGGAACTCAACGTCCTCTTGATGCTTGAGGTAAGGATCAGGACACTGAATCTCCCTATATACGCAGTCTTTTCTCTTCCTAATATGAAAGGGTATATAGTAGTTGAAGCACCAGGTCTGCATATAGTTTACGAAGCTATAAGAGGTCTTAAGCATGTCAAGGGCAAAGCATCTGGCACTGTCAAGTGGGGGGACATAGAATCTCTACTAAAGCCAAAGTCACTTATAGAGCTGTTGAAAGAGGGAGAAGAGGTTGAGATAATAGCAGGGCCTTTCAGAGGTATGAAGGCTAGGGTAGTAGCAGTTGATAAAGTTAAAAACGAGGTCTCTTTGAGTGTTCTAGAAGCAAGCTATCCACTTACAATAACTATTCCCGTGGACTACATCAGACCAACTAAAAGAGGTGAGTAGATAACATGTCAAGGTTAAAGGTAATTAAGGTGCAAGTAGAAGGAGGTAAAGCCTCTAATGCCCCACCCCTGGGCCCAGCGCTAGCTGATGCAGGGTTAAATGTGACAGAAGTAGTTGACAAGATAAATAAGATGACTGAGCCCTATAAGGGGCATACTGTAACAGTTAAGATTGTCGTGGACCTAGATACAAAGGAGTACAACCTACTGCTAGAATTACCTACAACAACAAGTCTACTGCTTAGCGTAGCAGGAGCCTCGGAACCTTCCGGAGACCCCGCTCATAAAAAAATTGGAAACCTGAGATTTGAAGATGTGATTAAGGTAGCGCTTCTTAAGAAGCAAGAGCTTAGTGCAAAAAGCTTGAAAGCTGCTGTAAAAACCATTTTGGGGTCGGCAAGGAGTATAGGACTTACTGTAGAGGGCAAGGATCCAAAGGAGGTGATGGCAGAACTCAGCAAAGGTTTATATGACGACATGTTGAGGAAATATGAGGAAGAGTGGCTTAAGAGGTGAATAGCGTGAGTTTTAAGACACCCGAGTTTATAGACTCTTTGAAAAAGTCCATACAGCTAGCTTTGCAAACTAAGAAACCGTGGAAGTTTGCTCAATCTGTAGAGCTTATAGTGACCTTTAGGGGTGTTGATGTTAAGAAGCAGTCAGAATTTAGGTTTAGAGACACAGTAGTGCTACCAAAAGGGCTTGGGAAGAAACCGAGTATATGTGTAGTAACAGATGATACAACAGTGCAAGAAGCTCTAAAAGCGGGAGCATCAATGGCCATCTCTAAGAGTGAGTTACCTAAGATAGATAAGAAGGCTGCAAGGAAAATAGCTAGCAAATGTGATTGGATCTTAGTTAAGACAGATCTTATGGGCGTAGCAGGTAGAGTGCTAGGGCCAGCGCTTGGCCCTAGAGGCAAAGCACCAACACCGTTTCCGCCAAATGCTGATATCACACAGCTCGTTTCGCGTTACAAAAATGCTACAAGGCTTCACTCAAAAGAGCAACCATGGGTCGGATGCAAAATTGGTGTAGAAACTATGGCTGTAGAGGATCTTGCAGAAAATGCTTTGGCTGTATTGAACTATATTGAGGAAAAGATTAAAAGACCTTTATTAGAGGTAGTAAAAATCTACGTAAAGACCACAAGCAGTCCAACTATAGAAATTGCATAAGGTGCACAGCAATGAAGTCTAAGCTAGTGCGGGAGTTAAATAGGTTAGTCAAAGCCTACTCAGCTGAGGAAGAAAAAGAGGAGAAGGTTAGGAGAGCTATTGAAGAAAAGAGAAAAGTTGTTGAAGAGGCAAAGAAATTGCTATCACTCTATAGAACACTTTTGCTTTTAGACGCCTCAAACATTCCATCAAATTACGTCACTATACTAAGAAAACACCTTGAAGGCATAGGGGTAGTTAGGCTCTTCAAAAACAACTTGCTTAAATTAGCTATGAAAGAACTCGGTATGAAGAATCTAGATGAATTCTCGAAATACTTACAGGGTACAAACATAGCTGTGTTCATGAATTTAAATCCATTTGAAGCGAAAATGCTCTTGGATAGGATAAAAGTTCCATGGAGAGCTAAACCAGGTGATAAGGTAGAGCACGAAATTGTTGTATCACCAATGAAAACTGATGTAAAGCCTGGACCAATGATGAGCCTGTTTAGCAAGTTAAAGGTACCTATACAGGTAAGAGATGGTGTTATATGGATTGCAAAAGAGGCTACTATAGCAAGACCAGGTGATGTAGTGACACCAGAACTAGCATCACTATTTGACAGATTAGGTGTTGAGCCGAAGATCCTGAAGCCTATAATTAAGGTAGCTTACGAAAGAGGTGTTGTTATACCTGGTAATAGCCTTACGCTAGACCTGGAAATGTATAGAAAGGAATTTACAGAGGCAGTTTTAAAAGCAGTGAATATAGCTTCAGAGCTTGTCATACCTGATCCAATGGTGTTAAAATCGTCATTGCTAAAAGCATACACAAGAGCACTAAGAGTAGCCACAGAGGCTGGCGTACTAACAAAAGAGACGTCAACTATGGTACTAGCGTCAGCAGTTTCTAGGGCATATGCACTTGCCCTAATGCTTATTGCTAAGTCCCCAGAGGTAGCGCAGTATTTGCAGATAGCAATGCCCATAGCTATGGCTCCAACTACAACAGAGCAGCAAACCACTCAAAAGGCTGAGGAGAGGAAAGAGGAAGAGGAGGAGAAGAAGGAAGAGGTATCAGAAGAACAGCTAGCTGAAGGACTTGCAGCACTTTTTGGGTGAAACCTAGGGCTAAGCAGGTATCGTGTAGCCAGCGCAACTAAGCTACAGGCCAACACTTCCAACACTCAACTCTAAAACAAGCTAATGGGAAGATTAAACCTCTATATTCGCATGCTGCTTTCTCAGATCCTCCTCATCCTTGCTTAGCCTTTGCATGAGCTCAGCTATGATTGCATCTAGGAAAACCATTGAGCAGTCTTCAAATAGAGTGCCTAGGGGTGCTAGTGGTTCGTGTAATCCTAGAACCTGTCTAGCAAAATAGTCTTCAATTGTGCTTATCTTGGTTCTCCCAGGGACCTCAACCACGATATCAGCTATTCTGGCTAGTGGCGAGTCGACATATGAGGTTATGGCTACGACTATGGCTCCAACAGTCTTAGCAGCTTCTGCAGCAGCTATGATGAGGGCTGTTCTTCCAGAGCCAGATATCGCTATAACTATATCGCCTTGCTGAACAGGGGACACTATAGTGTCCCCAAGGACATAGACGTCATAGCCTAAGTGCTTTAACCTCATAGCAAAGGCTCTACCTACAAGGCCGCTTCTACCAGCACCCATAACTAGCACCTTCTTGCCATCTCTATACGCTTGTAGTAGAACGTCAACCAGCCTCTCTACTTGAGAACGCTTAAGCACAGCTAAAGAGTTTGAAATAAAGGTCGTGATTTGCAGATAAGCTCTATAAAAAGTTGGCAAAGCCTCTGTAAGCTCAGGATTACTCAAAAGACCTGCACCACAAAATAATTTGCAAAGAGGCAGCAAATAAATGTATCACAGTATAGTTTGGCGAAAAACTCAAAAATCCCGGCAACAATAAAAGTGTAGAGGAGGCCGCCGTAGCTCAGCGCGGTAGAGCGCCGGCCTTGTAAGCCGGTGGTCGCGGGTTCAAATCCCGCCGGCGGCTCCAAACAATTGAATACCAAAAGAACCTATGAATTTCTAGATCTCTTATAGCAGGGCTGTGGAAGGCTCGAAACACATGAACAGCGTTACATCGATCTTCTCACTAGCTCTAAAAAGTAAGGGGCGCTTTAAGGTTGACTTGGCTGAATTTCTATGCATTTAACTACTGTTGTACCTGCCATCTATGAGATCATTAATGCGATAGAAGATCTCCCCTCTTAGTATAGTTTTTCAAATGATTTAATCGTGTTCTTAGTTACTTAGGTGTACTTGTTTGGTATTAAGGTAATTCAGTACCTAGGGAAGGGACATTTTGTATTCTTACTACGAGTGGCAGTGCCATAAGAGGCGATTAAAAGACTCCCATTTTGATTAAAATATATATGTCGCAGAGGTTGCTTTTATTACTATATTCAAAATTTGAATATTTGAAGCATTGAGTTCGAGAACCATGAAAGTAATTTTGACTGCCCCAGCTGATGAAATGAGTGAGTATAATGGAAACCCTGCTATAGCTTTTGTAGCAGGGTTCTCTAAGCCATCTTTCATTCCAATGATGTACATAAAGAGGTTTCTCTACAGAGACCCTGTTTATAAGGATATGGGGGGCTTGCCTGCACCTCTAGGACTCAGACGTATTGAGGCTTCACTAATAGAGTCAGGCATTTTCAGAGCTGAGGAAATCGCTGTTGTACATCCTGATGATATTGAAGACTTTGTTGGTAGAGATACAAAAATTGTTGGTGTTAGCGTTAAGGATCCTCTAGGCTTAGGCTACGTATCATTAACGTATTCAACCCTTCTTGGTTTTGGAGAGCCGATAACGAAACTTGAGTTTATTAATTTGATGAAGAAGTTAATGGAGTTAAAGAGGAGATACAAGTTCAGGGTTGTAATTGGTGGTGCAGGAGTATGGCAACTCACTATGTATGGTAGTATAGACGATTTTGGCATAGATGTTGTTATAGAGAATGAAGGGGAGCTAGTAGCACCAAAGGTTTTTGCTGATCTTGCCCTAGGTGCACAAACAAAGAGAGTTATCGATGGTGGTGTAGTCTCTGTGGAGAAGATACCCAACATTAGGGGCCCTACAGTATATGGTGCCATTGAGATAACTCGGGGATGTGGACGTGGGTGTATGTTTTGTACGCCTACAATGCGCTTAAAAAGGGACATACCCTTAGAAGCAATATTGAAGGATACTGAAACTAATTTGAAGCATGGGAAAAACAGGGCTCTTCTAGTAACAGAGGATCTATTTTTGTACGGAGCCAAAGCCCCATGGGAACCCTATGGAGATGCTATAACGAGGCTAATAGACTCTATAACGCAGTTGAAGAATAGAGGACTACAAGCTATACAAGTAACGCATGTGAACCTAGCAGCTGTACACTACCGAAAAGATGTCTTTAAGATCATATCTGAAAAACTCTATGAATTTGCATGGTTTAAGCTCAAGGGAAGGTACATAAACACAGTTGAAGTTGGTATAGAGTCAGGCTCTCATAGAATAATTGGGAAGCTGATGAGAGGAAAGGTGTTGCCCTATTCTCCAGAAGAGTGGTTCAACGTTGTTCTCGAGGCGCTGACATACCTAGAGGAGAATAACTGGGTTCCGCTAGCAACAATTATTGTTGGATTACCAGGGGAGGAAGTTGATGATGCTTACAAAACTTTGAACCTCATAGATGAAATTAATCGTCACGGTCTAAAGACGTTTTTAGTGCCACTACTCTTTGTCCCACTAGGTGGTTCAGCGCTTGAAGATCAGCCAATAAAGAGCTTCAATGAGTTAAATGAAGTTCAGCTAGATATATTTGCAGAGTGTTGGAAACATAATGTAAGGGTTTGGGGGGAGGATCACTTTAAGAATTATAGTTGGGTTCAGAAAAAGATGTTAGGGCTTTTAGCAGGAATATATGTGAAGACCAAAGCTAAGGAGTACTCATGGAGAAGAAAGATTGCTATAGAAGTTTATAAGGAGTTAAAAGGGCTCCTAAGTAATGGTAAGGCTGATGGTACCCAACGATTTGAATAACACTGGAGCTAATATTGACTACAAAAGGTGTATAGAAGATCCATTTATCAGAGGGATAATCAGGGTAGTCATACTCATAGCACTCAAAGAAGGGGGTAAGCGAGGGTATCAAATATACCAGTACATTAAATCAAAGCTGGGTCACAGCATCAGTGTGAGTACAATGTACACAATTTTAAGAGAATTAACCGATAAGAACTTCATATCAAAAAACTACGGTATTTATACATTAACTGAAAAAGGATTGAATGCCTTAAAAACGTTTATTAAGAAATATGACATTATCAAAAAATTTATTGGTTAATACAAAATCTACACAGATTTACAATGTAGAATGACACATAGATGTACGTTATCCACTAATATAAACCACCCTTTACCTTGCTATTCGCTATCTAATAGCTTAACTATAAAGCATTATAACACTATTTAATCGGCACCTTGAAATTAAATCACCATCAATAGCTACAAATATACCATACAGAATTTCCGCCTCCTTATCCTATTGTTACATTCATGAACGCAATTCAATGTGCAAAGCACCATAACGACAGTATACTGAAAATACATACTTTGAGGTAAGCATATATGAGATAAAACGGAACAAAAGGCTGGCATCACTACATAGGTTCACGTTCTTCGCACACTCTAATCTCATTAACAATAAATCTTTTCTAACAGCATTAAACTGCAAACTGCCCTGCGCAATCTTTTAACATACTCTAGCGAACACTTTTTACCTTATAGACAAGTCTTCTACTCCAAGTGCTTAACCCATAAGTAATTTTGATGTGGGTTTTGTGCATGACCAGAGCCCTGGAGGCTAAGCTTTGTGGCGGGCCCGCCGGGATTTGAACCCGGGACCTACGGGTTAAAAGCCCGCCGCTCTACCTAGCTGAGCTACGGGCCCATTTTCTGATGCTAGTTTTACTAGCCAAACACATTTTAAATTTTGCTGGCACAGTGTTAAATTAGCAACCCATATCCATAAAGTTGCTATACATATGTGGCACGCCTATTGTAGAAGAGCATGGGGGCTCTTTCCTTGAAAATGAACAGTTTCATCTATACTTATGCCTGAGTTGAGCTTATAAGCACGCTACTTAAGAGTGTAATTTACGTTGCGGTACAATACCTTGCTATGATACTTTTTTGGTGTAATTAATGCCTGGTGGTAAAAAGAAAGCATCACTAAATTTGCTGAGTAAGGTTTTGGAGCATGAATTAGTGCCTAGGCATGAAATTTTGAGTGTTGGTGAAGGTGTCAAGGTTTTGAAAGAGTATGGTATTAAACCAGAGCAGCTTCCTTGGTTACGGGCTAGCGACCCTGTTGCAAGGGCTATCGGTGCTAAGCCAGGGGATATAGTTAAAATTATTAGAAAAAGCCCGACTGGTGGCGAGATAATTGTCTATAGATATGTAGTACCGGGGTAGAGATAACATGAGTAGCATTGCCATAGTTAGTGGTGAAAAAATCTCCTCATCTACTGGGCCTATACCACAAGCTCACCCAATATCAAAAGTGCTGAGCCCTGATGATAGATGGGCTGTTATAGAGGCGTTTATAAGGGAGAAAGGTATTACTAGGCACCACATAGAATCGTTTAATACTTTTATTAGCAGAACGTTGAAAGATATAGTAATGGAGGAACCTGTTATTGAAACCTCTATCCCAGGGTTTAAGCTAATCATAAAGGGGTTTAGACTTGGTGAGCCACAGGTAAGAGAAGTAGATGGAAGTGTAAATAGAAGCATAACACCTATGGAATGCAGGCACAGAGACCTTACATATGCTGTCCCTCTATACATAACTGTAGTGCCAGTGGAAAACAATGTTGCGGGGAGCCCTACAGAAGTGCTTGTAGGAGAAATCCCTATAATGATAAAGTCTTCGCTAGACCCGCTATCAAAAATGAGTGAAGAGGAGCTTATAAAGATAGGAGAGGATCCTAAGGATCCTGGAGGTTACTTTATAATTGATGGCACTGAGAGAATTGTTGTAGCTCAAGAAGATTTAGCGCCAAACAGGGTTCTGGTCGACTATGGCCAAGAAGGGCTCAACATAACGCATACAGCAAAGGTTGTTTCTTCTACAACAGGCTTTAGAGTGCCCATAATCCTGGATAGGCATAAGGATGGGACTTTCCATGTATCGTTCCCGGCTGTTCCAGGGAAGATACCGCTTATAATCATGATGCGTGCCTTAGGTTTAGAGGCGGATAGAGACATAGCACTTGCGGTTTCCCCAGATCCTGAGGTACAAGCAGAGCTTTTCGCCTCCTTTGTGCAAGCAAGCGATATAGCTACAGTTGAAGATGCCCTCGACTACATAGGGTCTAGGGTAGCTATAGGGCAGGCCAGAGAGAGTAGAATTGAGAGAGCAAAGTATATAATAGATAATTACTTCCTTCCACACTTAGGTGCAAAGCCTGAGGATAGGCTAAAGAAGGCACTATTCCTGGGGCAGATGGCTTGCAAGCTCATAGAGTTTGTCTTAGGTAGAAGACCTGCAGACGATAAGGACCACTATGCCAATAAGAGAATAAAGCTCGCTGGAGATATGCTGGCCTTGTTATTTAGAGTAGCCTTTAAAGCATTTCTAAGAGACTTGAGGTACCAAATCGAGAGAGCAAAGGTTAAGGAACGAAGAATAAACATAGCTCTCTATGCTAGAAGCGATATTGTGACTGAGAGAATAAGGCATGCTATGGCCACGGGCACGTGGATTGGTGGTAGAACAGGTGTCAGTCAGATACTTGACAGAACAAATTGGCTGTCCTCTTTAAGCCATATGAGAAGAGTGGTATCTCCTTTAAGCAGGAGCCAGCCCCACTTTGAAGCAAGAGATCTTCATGGTACGCAGTTTGGGAGGCTCTGCCCCTTTGAAACCCCTGAAGGGCCTAACTGTGGGCTTGTCAAGAACCTAGCACTTATGGCAACAATTTCTGTTGGTGTGCCAGAGGAAGAGGTTCTCAGTACACTATATTCCTTAGGCCTAGTGCTACTGGTAGAGGTGTACAATAAGCTTAGGAGTGGTGAGATAGACTATGAGGCTTTATCTAAGTGGAGTAAAGTGTTTTTAAATGGCACCCTAGTGGGTTATCATCCGGATGGAGAAGCCCTTGTCAAAGAATTGAGGAGTTTAAGGAGGGCAGGCAAAATACATTACGAAGTTAATGTCGCTCACTATAAGACGCAGTATGTGAATGAGGTTTACGTTAATTGCGATGCGGGCAGGATTCTACGACCACTTTTTGTAGTAGAGCAAGGGAAAATTAGGATAACAAAAGAGCATATAGAGAGGCTAAGGCATGGCGAGCCATTTGAAATGCTATTGAAAGAAGGTGCTGTGGAGCTTTTAGATGCAGAAGAAGAGGAGAACACTCTAATAGCTGTAAACCCAGAAGAGGTGACACCAGAGACAACACATGTAGAGATATGGCCTTCAGCAATAATGGGTGTCGCCGCTTCTACAATACCCTATGCAGAGCACAATCAGTCTCCGAGAAATGCTTATCAATCAGCTATGGCTAAGCAGGCTCTAGGCTTCTACATGGCGAACTTCATTCTCAGAGTAGATACAAGGTCTCACATACTGCACTATCCACAAGTACCATTAGTTCAGACAAGGGCTCTATCGATTATAGGGTACAATGATAGGCCATCAGGCCAAAACATGGTTGTAGCCGTTATGAGTTATAGTGGGTACAACATGGAGGACGCAATAATAATGAATAAGTCATCTGTGGATAGAGGGCTTGCAAGGTCTAACTTCTTTAGGCTGTACTCAACTGAAGAGCTAAAGTACCCTGGAGGGCAAGAGGATAGGGTAGAGATCCCAGACACTAAGGCTCTGGGCTATAGAGGTAAAGAAGCGTACTTAAAGCTAGAGGAAGATGGTATAGCTAAAGTTGAGGTCATGGTTAGAGGCGGAGAGGCTCTAATAGGTAAGACAAGTCCGCCTAGATTCGTGGAAGAGTTCAGAGGATATGGAATACTTGCACAAAGAAGGAAAGACTCTTCGGTGACTGTAAGGCATGGCGAAGTGGGATGGGTTGATGCAGCCTTTATCTCCACATCATCTGAGGGGTATAGGATAATTAAGGTTAAGGTAAGGGACTTGAGGATACCTGAAATAGGAGACAAGTTTGCGTCAAGACATGGACAAAAGGGTGTTGTAGGTGCTCTAATTCCACAGTATGACATGCCCTACACAGTGGAAGGTATAACACCTGATGTGATAATAAATCCACACGCGCTACCATCAAGAATGACGCTAGGGCAGCTCATGGAGAGTATAGCAGGTAAAGTAGCTGCGTTGAGGGGTAGATTTGTTGATGGTACACCGTTCTTTGAGGAGAGCATAGAGGATTTGAAGAAGCAGCTCTTAGTATTTGGGTACCCCCTAGATGGCACAGAGCCTGTGTATGATGGGAGAACAGGTGAGTTTATAGGAAACGCAGTGTTCATAGGTGTTGTGTACTACCAGAAGCTCCATCACATGGTTGCGGACAAGATTCACGCAAGGTCAAAGGGACCAGTGCAACTATTGACTAGGCAGCCTACAGAGGGCAGGGCTAGGGAGGGCGGTCTGAGGTTCGGTGAAATGGAGAGAGACACTCTAATAGGTCATGGAGCATCAGCCTTACTAGAGGAGAGAATGATTGAAAGCTCTGATAAAACAGTAATCTATGTATGTGAGCACTGCGGCTTCATTGGCTGGTATAACAAAAAGAAAGAAGTCTACGAATGCCCAATTCACGGTGATAAAGGTGTGCTACACCCCGTAGCAGTGCCATACGCATTTAAATTACTAATTCAGGAGCTGATGAGCTTAGGAATCAAGCCGAGGCTCTTATTGACAGAAAAGCATAAGAGGTATGCTTCATAGGTGTATGTGTGATGGCAGAGGAAAAGATTGTCTACTCAATAAAATTTGGAATTCTATCCCCAGATGAAGTAAGAAAGATGTCAGTTGTTCAAGTGACCTCACCAGAGACTTACGATGAAGACGGCTCGCCAAGATCTTACTCCGTGATGGATCCTAGGCTAGGCGCTATTGAGCCAGGCCAGGTATGCCCTGTATGTGGTAACACAATAAGGGGTTGCCCAGGGCACTTTGGCCACATAGAGTTAGCACTTCCTGTAATAAATGTCTTGTTCATTAAGCACATTCAGGAGCTTCTCAAGGCAACATGTTCTAAGTGTGGCAGGCTAAAGATTTCGCCTGAAGCATTTGAGAAATACAGAAGGTACTTATTTAAGCTAAAGGAGAGATACCCGTACTTAGCTAAGCTGTTTATGGAGTACATAAAGAGGCAGGCAACGAAAGCTGCAGAGTGCCCGTATTGTGGTGCTAAGCAACCAAAGATAAAGTTAGAGAAGCCTACAACATTTTTTGAGCAAGACCCTAAGACAGGAGACAGGATAAGGCTGAATCCAAGGGAGGTCAGGAAGAGGCTTGAGATGATACCAAATGAGGACTTAGAGCTCATAGGCTATGACCCCAGGGATGCGAGACCTGAGTGGATGGTGTTCACAGTTCTGCCTGTCCCCCCAACGGCTATAAGACCTTCAATACTGATAGAAACGGGTATAAGATCTGAAGATGATATAACGCATAAGCTTGTGGATATAGTTAGAACTAACGAAAGGCTTAGGGAGCATCTAACTTCTGGAGCGCCAGAGATAATCATTGATGACATGTGGGAGCTTCTGCAATATCATGTTACCACATACTTAGATAACGAAGTCCCAGGAATACCTCCAGCAAAACACAGATCTGGAAGACCTTTAAAGACGCTGGCGCAAAGGCTAAGGGGTAAGGAGGGCAGGTTTAGAGGGAATTTATCGGGTAAGCGTGTAGACTTCTCTGCAAGAACAGTCATAAGCCCAGACCCTTATCTCAGTGTTAATGAAGTTGGCGTTCCCATAGATGTTGCAAAGATCTTAACTGTACCAGAAAAAGTCACGGAGTGGAATATCGATGAGCTGAGAAAGTGCGTTCTGAATGGGCCTTTCAAATGGCCTGGAGCTAACTATGTTGTCACACCCGATGGAAGGAGAATTGACTTGAGGTATGTTAGGGATAGAAAGAGCGTTGCTGAGTCGTTAGCGCCTGGATATGTGGTTGAGCGGCATTTAAAGGATGGTGATATAGCGCTGTTTAACAGACAACCCTCACTCCACAGAATGTCGATGATGGGCCATGTCGTTAAGGTGTTGCCTGGCAGAACATTTAGACTGCACTTGGCTGTGTGTCCGCCGTACAACGCTGATTTCGATGGAGATGAAATGAATTTGCACGTGCCTCAAACAGAAGATGCGAGATCTGAAGCTAGGATGATGCTTAAGGTTCAGAACCACATCCTTACACCAAGATATGGTGGTATAATAATAGGGGGTATACAGGATTATGTCAGCGGCGCCTATTTCTTGACGATAAAGTCCACACTGTTGGAAAGAGATGAAGTTGTAAAGCTATTAGCGGCTGCAGGAGTTGTGAAAGAACTCCCTGAACCAGCAATTCTATCGCCTAAACGACTGTGGACAGGTAAGCAGGTTGTCAGCATGTTCCTGCCCCAGGACTTCAACTACCATGGGAAGGCCAATATATCCTCTGGTCACTTGAAATGCGATGACATTAATTGCTTTTGGGACTCCTATGTTGTTGTTAAACAAGGCAAGCTATTAATAGGTGTATTGGATAAGAAGACTATTGGAGCTGAGCAACAGGATAGCTTGCTTTACTGGCTATCCAAAGAGTATGGTGTTGAAGTGGGAGCACTATTCATGGACAAGCTCTTTAGGGTGTTTCTCAGAATGCTTGAGATTAGAGGGTTTACGCTAAAACTTGATGATGTTTCAATTGATGAGGAGGGTAAGGAGCAGATAAAGCAGTTGCTGCAAGAAGCATTTGAGAAAGTGAGAAATCTTGTGGAGCAATATGTGAAGAGAGAGCTAGAGATTGTGCCTGGGAGGTCTCTAGAAGAAAGTCTTGAGATAAGAATTCTAGAGGTGCTTGCAGAAGCAAGGGATAGAGCAGGTGAAATTGCAGTAGCTCGCCTAAACCCATTTAATAACGCATTCGTTATGGCTAGAACAGGTGCTAGAGGAAACGTTCTTAATCTGACTCAAATGGCGGCTACGCTAGGCCAAATGACTGTCCGTGGTGAGAGAATTTGGCGTGGCTACATGGGTAGGGCCTTGCCCCACTTTAGACGAAATGATCTTGGTGCTATTGCAAGGGGCTTTGTTGTTAATAGCTTTTACTCAGGGCTTTCCGTTACAGAAATGTTTATGCATGCAGCAGGTGGAAGAGAAGGCCTTGTAGACACTGCTGTGAGAACCTCGCAAAGTGGCTATATGCAGCGCAGACTTGTTAATGCCTTAATAGATCTACATGTCGAGTATGATTACACTGTGAGGGATTCTGAAGGCTCTATAGTGCAGTTCGTTTATGGTGAGGATAAGGCAGACCCTACAAAGGCTCCTCGCGGGAAGATAGTAAATATTGAGAGAATTGTTGAAAGGGTTCTGGGGGTTGCCTAATGGCAAGCCCGTCTCCTCACACTGGTGCAGAGGCTTTTGAAAGTGTTATTGAGAGTAAGCTTGCCGGCAAGCTTCCAAGAAATGTAGTTGAAGAATTGAAGTCTGCTCTAGCAAAGTATAAGCTGACTGAAGAGCAGCTCGAGAAAATAGTTAGTGAAGTAGAGAAGGAGCTTGAAAGCAATGTTGTTGATCCTGGAGAGCCTGTGGGCATGGTTGCTGCACAAAGCATCGGAGAGCCTAGTACGCAGATGACCTTAAGAACATTTCACTATGCAGGTGTAAGAGAGCTTAACGTTACACTGGGCTTGCCTAGGTTGATAGAGCTTGTAGATGCGAAGAAAACGCCATCTACACCACTAACATATGTCTACTTAAAGCCTGAGTATAGAAGCAGTAGAGAAAAAGCTATTGAGGTTGCACGAAAGTTAGAGTTGACGAAAGTAATCAATGTAACGCTACGAATAGATGTAGACTTTTTGAACAACACAATAGTTGTGATACTTGATAAGGACATGCTTGAGGATAAGGGGATATCAGTAGATGATGTGGTGAATGTTTTGCAAAAAGCTGTGAAAAAAGCAAATGTTATACAAAGCAGTGAAGATCCATATGAAGTCATAGTGCAATTTGAGGAAGCTTTAGACCCAACCAAGGTTGAGAGAATTAGAGAAAAAATCTTACAGACAAAAATAAAGGGTGTTAAGGGCATAAGCAAGGTTATAATCCAGAGAAGAGAGGACGAATATGTGCTTGTATGCGAAGGTAGTAACTTAGCTGAGTTAATGCAGATAGAGGAGATAGATTATAGGAGACTCAGGACAAATAATATTAAGGAAGTGGAGGCGGTGCTCGGCATAGAGGCTGCAAGGGCCTTACTAATAGAGGAGGTGATGAACGTTCTTGAGGAGCAGGGGCTTGAGGTAGACATAAGGCACGTCATGCTTGTAGCTGACATGATGACAAGAACAGGCGTTGTTAAAGCTATTGGAAGGCACGGTGTGATGGCATCTAAAGAAAGCCCCTTAGCAAAGGCAGCTTTTGAAATAACTGTTAAAAATCTTGTTGATGCGGCTGTTAGAGGAGAAGTAGATAAACTTTTAGGTGTTACAGAAAGTGTTATTGTAGGAAACTACATTCCTATAGGCACGGCAAAAGTTGGCGTTATTTTTAATCCACATATAAAAGAGTGAAGGTGAATAAAATGTCGTCACAGCAATCTATAGATAATATAATAAGACACGTGGTTAGGACGGGGAAGGTGGTCATAGGATTTAACCAAACCTTAAAGTATAGTAAATTAGGGAGGCTAAGGCTCATTGTAGTGGTTTCAAATGCTCCAGAGGCAATGAGAGATGACATAGTGTACTACGCAAAACTTTCAGGGATACCCATAGTAGAATACCCTGGTACAAATAGAGATTTAGGAGCTCTCCTAGGCAAACCTTTTTCAGTAGCTTTTTTAGGTATAGTAGATTTAGGACAGGTTTCAGAAGACATGCTACGACCATTTTTAAGAGCATAGCTATGGGTGGTCCTGGAAGTGGCTTCAAAGATAAGCGATATAAAACCCCAGTTCAATGTAAAGCTAACAATGGAGGAAATGAAGTACATAACGATATTTCAGGATGTTACAAGCGTTACACCTAGGGACTGTATTGTGAGCGATGAGCTTAATTCCATAGTGTTCGTAGTGGATAATGACAAGGTGGGTTTAGCTGTTGGAAAAAGAGGATACAATGTTAAGTACTTAGCAAAGCTGTTTGGAAAGAGCATAGATGTTGTTGGCTGGGCTGAGAACCTAGAGGAATTTGTTAAAAACATATTCACCCCAGCAAGAGTATATAGGATACAGCTAATAGAGTCCTCTAATAGAAGACTGCTGTACGTATATGTGGATCCGAAGGATAAGGGAATAGCTATAGGAAAGAATGGGAGGAACGTCGTGAAAGCCAAGATGTTGATGAAGAGGTACTATGGCATAGACGGTGTTGTGATATACTAGGTCACGTACTTAGCAAACCTTATAAGCTGTAGGGCTAAGAGCATAGGTAGTGCATAGCGTGTAACTAGGGAGGGAATTTGCCTGGGAAAAAAGCACCTTACGGTCTTTATGCTGCTAGGAAGCTAAGCATAAAAAGATTGAAGTTTAGGTGGTCGCAGAGGGATTTTAGAATTCGCATACTGCAATTAAAGAAGAAGTACGACCCTCTTGAAGGTGCGCCAATGGCTAGGGGCATAGTTCTTGAGAAAGTCGGTGTTGAGGCTAGGCAACCCAATGCTGCTGTGAGAAAGTGTGTCCGTGTTCAACTAGTTAAAAATGGCAAGGTCGTGACAGCATTTGTCCCCTACGATGGTGGGCTGAACTTCATTGAGGAACACGATGAGGTTCTGATAGCTGGAATAGGTGGTACAAGGGGTAAGTCTATGGGTGACTTACCTGGTGTGAAGTACAAGGTTATTGCGGTCAATGGTGTTGCGCTAACAGAGCTACTCAAAGGTAAAAAGCAAAAGCCTTTAAGGTGAGGGTGAGTGAGTGCAGAGCCCCAGCTGAAGCTAAGCAGCATTGTTGTAGATATAGACTCACTAAAACTCTTTGGCAAGTGGAGTTATAGGGATGTGGTGGTTCTGGATCCCAGTCTGAAAAAGTACATCTCATTAAAGCCTGTTGTAGTGCTTCACTCAGCTGGTAGGCACTCTCATAGGAGGTTTGGAAAAGCTGAAGTTCCAATAGTCGAAAGGCTCATAAATAGGCTTATGAGGAAAATGAAGAATACAGGTAAGAAGCACTTAGCTTATAACATAGTTAAAATGGCCTTTGAATTGATAAATGCAAAAACAGGTGAAAACCCTCTTCAAGTGCTTGTGAGAGCAGTTGAAAACTCTGCGCCTCGCGAAGAAACCACGAGGATCATGTATGGAGGTATAATATACCATGTAGCAGTTGATGTATCGCCTATGAGAAGAGTTGACTTAGCTGTAAGGCATCTTACAGAAGGGGCCTTTCTATGCTCATTTAGATCAGTAAAGCCTATAGAGGAGTGCCTAGCTGATGAAATTGTTGCTGCAGCTGCAAATGATACAAAGAGCTATGCTATACAGAGAAAGGAGGAGATAGAGAGAATAGCTCTGAGCTCTAGGTAAGCACTCAATTTTTCTATGTGCTTAGTGTTACAATACACTTATAAGTTCTAACTAGAAGTAGTTCACAGTGTGTATGTGTAAAAAGCGAGTAGTGGGAGTCGGATATGAGTGCAAAACCACATCTAAACATTGTTATAATAGGACACGTAGACCATGGTAAAAGCACGCTAGTAGGTAGACTACTTGTAGAGACAGGGGCTGTCGATGAAAAGACGTGGAAGGAAACTGTTGAAGCTGCTATAAAGGCTGGTAAGGAGAGTGAGAAGTACGCATGGTTAATGGATAGGCTAAAGGAGGAAAGGGAGAGAGGGCTAACAATATCTCTGGCTTATAGAAAATTTGAGACGAAGAACTACTACTATACAATAATTGATGCACCAGGGCACAGAGACTTCGTAAAGAACATGATTACAGGGGCTAGTCAAGCAGATGTAGCTCTTCTTGTTGTATCTGCTAAGAAGGGTGAGCTTGAGGCAGGTATGAGCCCTGAGGGGCAGACTAGAGAGCACATATTACTAGCTAGGACAATGGGTATAGACCAAATGATTATCGCTATAACTAAGATGGATATTACGGAACCTCCATACTCTGAGAAGAGGTTTATGGAGATAGTAGAGCTCTTGGTAAAGTTCCTAAGGCCCATAGGCTATAAACTAGAGAATATCACATTTGTCCCTGTCTCTGGCTGGGTGGGAGATAACGTAACTAAGTCAAGTAGTAACATAGCTTGGTGGAACGATCAGAAGATTGCTGAGTTTAAGAAGAAGTATGGTGTTAATGGAGCTAGGACACTCTTAGAGGCTTTAGATGCTGTAAAAGAGCCTCCTAAACCAATTGACAAGCCTCTGAGGCTACCAATATCAGAGGTATTTGTAATATCTGGTGTTGGTACTGTACCTGTTGGTAGAGTTGAGACAGGGGTGCTTAAGGTAGGAGATACGGTAGTCTTTATGCCGCCTAATGTCTCTGGAGAGGTCAGAACAATAGAGATGCACCACCAGAGGATAGAGAAAGCGATACCTGGGGACAACATAGGTTTTAACGTAAGGGGCGTTTCAAAAGAGCAGGTTAAGAGAGGGGATGTTGTAGGACACCCCACAAATCCGCCTACTGTAGTGGACGAGTTTGTAGCTAGAGTTATGATTGTGTGGCACCCCACAGCAATAGCCCCAGGCTACACGCCAGTCATACACGCTCACACAGCTAGCATACCATGTAAAATAGTAGAGATAGTTGCAAAGCTAGACCCTAGAACAGGGCAGGTGACTGAGAAGAACCCGCCATTTATAAAGCAGGGAGACATAGCGATAGTCAGATTCAAGCCCCTGAAGCCCATGGTTATAGAGAAGTACAGCGACTTTCCACAACTTGGAAGGTTTGCAATGAGGGACATGGGCAAGACTGTGGGGATAGGCACAGTCAATGAAATAAAGCCCGCTACTGCAAAAGCCTAGTGACACAGGAAGAAACAAGATGTCATCTGTAGTGAGAATAAGGCTTTGGAGCACGGACCCAAACAACCTAAACTACGTTGTATCACAAATAGTGGATATCGCAAAGAAGGCAGGTGTAAGAATAAAGGGACCCATACCACTACCAGTAAAGAGGCTAGCAATACCAGTGCCAAGGCTACCCCACGGAGAGGGCAGCAAGGTGTGGGACAAGTGGGAGCTCAGAATACACAAGAGGCTAATAGACATAGAAGCAAATGAGTATGTAATAAGGCAGATAATGAGGGTAAGAGTACCTGAAAACGTGTACATAGAGATTGAGATAAAAAGAAAATAGTTTTTAAATCTTGAAACAAAATAGATTTTCTGAATAGAGTAACGTGAGCCGGGGTGCCCGAGTGGTCTAAGGGGCCGGCCTGGAGAGCCGGTGGGGGTTGCCACCCCGCGCGGGTTCAAATCCCGCCCCCGGCGCTAAACAATTATACAAGTTAAACAATTATACAAGTAGTTGAGTTCTCCACAGCTGTCGGTGGCCCCTTGGCGAGCCCGTGTTTCACGTAGTGAGTAGGCTTTGTGAATGCCCATGCCCTCTGGGACTCTAATGATACCTTCCTTTTGGTGCTCTCTGTAAGCTAGTGCAACAGGCCTTAGGCCTCTCAAATCGACTAGGATAAGCACAGAGCCCACGACCACACTATCAGCAAGTTTAATAGTGCTAGAGTTCAGGAGCTACTGGGAATCACCAGAATCACTATGTAGAGGCCTCTGAACAGGTAGGCGTGGGTCCACGGCGGTAATCTTAAGGCTCTCCTCAGCCTTATCACCCAGAGGGAGTTTGAGAGCATTGTCTCCACTAAAGATAGTCTTAGAGCTTTAGGTGTGCTGAGAGATGATGGGGCTGCTGACAACGGGCTGGCCTAGAGATATTGGCTGTAGCTAAAAGCGACGGGTACTTGAAGAACGCTGTACTCAGGTTCGTGGAGCAGGAGTTCCGTGAAGACCTCAAGAAGATGCTGGGCATAAGCTTTGCGGACATAGTCCTTCACTGGGACGAGGGCACATCAGAGAGGCCCATTCTGGAGGTGTTAGCGAGAGAGCTTAGAGGAGAGATGCCGGTGATAGTTGTGAGGGAGGAGAAGCTGAATAGGAGTATCACGCCCAAAGGGCTGGAGGCCAAGGCGGAGTTGGATGAGGAGAGGCTCTGGGAGGGGTTGAGCCAGAGGTGCTAGTCAAGCTAGGAAGAGGAGGATGAACTAGACGGGTGGTTGAAGCAAATTGAGCAGTGATGATGGAGGAGCCGGCCCTACCTGAAGGGGGAAAAGAAAAAGGAGAGGCGGGGGAAGGGCATAGCCACTCGCTTAGGCTTCATGGCATTTAAGCTTTCCTCGAAAACTTCATATCCTAATACAGAACTGTACTCTCCTTGTCGAGTTTTGTAGCAAGCTACTTCACATGAATCATCAGGGTCTTTTCAAGGATAGAAGTACTGTGAGAAGTTACGGGCTTACTTTTGCATGGAGTTTTTTCTCTCGGAAACTCTCCTAGGTCTATTTTGTGAAGCCAGTATCTTATTCTCTGCCTACACCCAGCGGCCACCTCTATAACCCTCCTAAGCCCCTCCCTACTAAAGGACTTATCTGGGTAAGAGCTTTAGCAACTTACCTGTAGCCCTCTTCACACTCTTCTCATCTCTATCTTAAAGCTCTTGGAGAGCTCTACGTGCTGGGATACCAAGCCGGCGAGGGCTCTCCTTCCTCATGGAGTGCAAGACCTCTGCGAAGTAGTCTGAGGCTATTCCATAGCCCTTAGAGAGATGGTACTTCGCCTGGGGTATCTTCGGCGGCTCCCAACTCGGTATGAGGCCGTGGACCCTATCTATAAATGCCAAGCCCCTCATAGGCTGTGGGAGTGCGTAGGACAAGCCCTCTACGAGCACCTACCCTTCGGGACCCATTTCAACAGCTATGTTGTCCATGAACACCAGGGAGGCGTTGATAATAAAGCTGTGTGTATGTGTGAAAGCTGTGCCTCTTACTAGCGCGTTCTAGGTATGAAGTGCATAGGAGTAGCTGAAAACTTGTGGATTCGTAGGAGAAATGGAAGGAGGTCTTAGTTGCAAGACTTGAGTAAAACTAGTACTCCTGGTGAGGAATGGAATGGGTATCGCAAAGCAGTGGTAAAGTAATGTTTGGTCTAGTGAAAATAGTGATAGAGAAGAATGACTTCTACATTTAGAGCAACTTATTTTAAGGCATAGATATTTAGACTTCCAGCTTTAATCAATAACTAGGGGTTTACTGTAAGCTCAGTTCTGCAACAAGAGATCTTGCTCTCATAGTGTAAAGGACTGGTTTTTAGCTGAGCTAAACTTATATATTCCGTACCTTAGTGATTTATAAAAATGTGATAAATCCGAGACATAGAATACACTCTCTAATTGGCTAACCATGGGCATTATTATGACTACAGTACTTAGGGTAGAAGACCTGCGTGTGTACTACTTTACTAGCCGAGGTACTGTTAAAGCTGTTGACGGAGTCTCACTTACTATCGATGAAGGTGACGTGCTTGGGGTTGCTGGGGAATCTGGCTCAGGAAAGTCGACACTTGGCTATGCAATACTAGGGCTTATCCCGCCTCCAGGCAGGACAGTTAGTGGGAGAATAATTCTCGATGATATTGAGCTAACGTCTCTTTCTGAAGATGAGCTTAGGAAAATTAGGTGGAGTAAAGTTAGCATGGTGTTTCAAGGAGCTCTTAACATCTTGAACCCAGTTATGAGGGTAGGAGATCAGATGGCCGAGGTTCTTATGTATCACAAGGGTGTTTCTAAGGAGGAGGCCCTTAAAGTAATTAGAGAGCATTTGAAGATGGTCGGATTATCGCCTGAAGTAATCAAGAGGTATCCACATGAATTGAGTGGAGGTATGAAGCAGAGGGTCGTCATAGCAATGGCTCTCCTCCTTAAGCCCAGGCTAGTTATAGCTGATGAACCTACTACAGCGCTTGACGTTGTCATACAGGCACAGATTATGAATTTGTTGAAACAGTTAAAGGAAGAAGAGAAGCTCTCGATGATGTTCATAACCCATGACCTAAGCTTAATAGCCGAAATAGCGAATAAGGTTGCGATAATGTATGCAGGTAAAATAGTTGAGCTAGGTTCCTCAGATGACATCTATTTAAAACCGCAGCATCCATACACCCAAGGGCTCCTAAACAGCATACCATCAGTAAGACAGAGAAGGACACTAACATGGATACCTGGAGCACCTCCAGACCTGAGAAACCCACCTCCTGGTTGCAGGTTTTATCCTAGGTGCCCATTGGCAATGGATATTTGTAGAAGGGAAGAGCCACTACTTATAGAAGTTGAAAAAGGTCATCATGTTGCATGCTGGTTGTACACTAAGAAGTGAATTTACGTTTCACAAAGACGTACAGTAAAACAACATTACTTACTATCAAAAGTATTAAGCTCACTACAGAGGCATACCAAAACGGTGATGTGGACGCAATTACGCGAAGCTTAAAAAGAGCATCGCAAGTACCGCCCCTAGTTACACTAAAAAGTGCTGTAAATCTACTGGATGGAAGAGCTATGCAAGTACTATTACTAACAACACCGCTAAAGCTATAGTTCGTGTTAGGTATAGCCATGGAGTAATGGAGGTCACAGTCGTGCACATCAATGCATAGTGATGTGCTCTCTACTTGCATGTGTATTTCTTTACTGAAGTTCCTCGAAGTCAAGAGGTACGTTACATTGTTACGTAGCACAGCGAGTTTTTCAAAATCTAGGTGTACTTCTGTTGTGTACATGCCAAGTACTGCTAGTAGAAAAGCGAGAAAAAGCATGGCAAAGGCTATGGCCACAACTCCCTTAAACTCCATAATCGAATACCAGGCATTTTATAGCTAGCCATATAAACTTATAAGGTTTTGAGCATTTCCTAGTACCTTAAGGTTGTGGAAAATGGATGCTCATAAAGCTATTCTCTGTGCAACTCTATTAATGGCGATGGTGATATTCCCAGTACTACCCATATACACAGTAGCTCAACAGCAAAATAAGGGAGGGGGCTCAGAGAGTATAACATTCATTAGCGTTCCTCTAGACAGGGTAGGTGAGGCTTTTAGAGCGGGGACTATAGATGCATATATATTTGGTTTAAAACCAACACAGCTTGACCAGTTCCAGGGAGTGTCAAACATAAGGTTTATCTCAGCTCCTGGAGGACTAGTATCACTGATTCTGAACCCAGCGCCAGTAAAAACAGTTAATCTTACTGGTGATTGGAGTGAGAAGAGCCTAGATGATATAGCTAAGGCGGTTGGCTACCCCAAGGACGTGATATCCCAGGTCTACTACGACAAAGACAATGATGTGACGTATGTAGACCTAGCAGCTGATGGCAGTAGCATCAATCCGTTTGCGATAAAGGAGGTCAGGTATGCAATAAACTACGTTGTTGACAGAGACTTCGTAGTTAAAAACATCTACAGAGGTTATGGAGCTCCTATGGTCACATTCCTATCTAGTTATGATCCTACATACATGCTTATATCAGATCTCGTAGCAACCTATGGAATTACATATAACCCTGCCTATGCAAAATTACTTATAGAGAAGGCATTGACAGCTGCAGGAGCTACATTAGTAGGTGGGAAGTGGCATTATGCAGGTAGGCCAATACAGATAAACTTCATCATAAGAATAGAGGATGAGAGAAGAGACATAGGAGACTTAATAGCAACAGAGCTCGAAAACTTAGGGTTTGTCATAAACAAGCAGTACTTACCATTTGCACAAGCTCTCTCAATAGTTTACGACACAGACCCCAAGGAACTTCAGTGGCATATATACACAGAAGGTTGGGGTAAGGGAGCACTAGATAAATATGACTCTGCTACACCAGCACAGATGTGTGCTCCTTGGTTTGGCTACATGCCTGGATGGCAAACAGAGGGCTACTGGTGGTATAGAAATGATACAATCGATGAGTTGACGCAAAAGCTCTACTTTGGAAAGTTCACAAGCTTTGAAGACTATAAGCAGTCATATAGAACTGTTACTGCGATGTGCATACAAGAGTCTGTAAGAATATGGATTGCCACTAGAATGGATATACATGTTGTGAGAGCTGATGCACAAGGAATAACAGAAGACTTATCAACAGGGTTGAGGTCACCCTTTAGCATCAAAGCCCTTAGCATACCTGGTAAACCCGATGTAACAATAGGGCATCTATGGGTTTACACAGCTAGAACTATATGGAATGTGTACGGAGGCTTTACAGATGTTTACAGCGTTGACATACAGAGAGCAACTTATGACCCACTAATATGGAGAGACCCGTTCAACGGAGAACCCATACCAATAAGGGTAAAGTATAGTGTAACCACAGCAGGTCCTAACGGCACGCTGTCTGTACCCTCTGACGCCATTATATGGGACGCATCTCAAGGAAAGTGGGTTAATGTAGCACCTGGTACAAAAGCTGTTTCAGTTGTGAAATACGATATGTCCATGTTTATAGGCTCTAAGTGGCACCACGGGATGAACATAACTTGGGGTGACATATTAGCAGCATGGGCTCTTTGGTTCGACCTGGTGTACAATGATACTAAGGCAAGTTTTGAAACACCCATTGCTAGCACCAACAAGCCTTTCTTTGACACCATAAAGGGTCTAAGAGTAGTGCCAGAGGATAATACGCTAGAGGTCTATTTTGACTACTGGCACTTTGACTCCAACTACATTGCAGATTATGCAGCTCTAACACCTATAAATCCAGTAGAGCTACTTGTACTACAAAACACTATAGTATTTGACGTGCAGAAATACGCTCTCTCAACAACCACTGGTACAGCAAAGAAGTTGCCAACACTAAACCTTGTACTAAAGGATCACGCCATTGATTTAGCCTCACTTGCACAGCAACTGTTAGCGGAGAACACATTTCCATCAAAATACTTCACAACACCTCAAGGAACGTACATGAGCTTAGACGAGTGGAAGGCAAGATTACAAGCATTTGTAAGCTGGGTTGACCAGCATGGACATGCATGGATATCGCAAGGACCGTACTACTTAGACTCCTTTGATAAGGATGCGCAAAAGGCAGTAATAAAGGCCTTCAGAGACCCAGCATACTTATTCACAGCTGACTACTGGATAAAAGGTAGTGCTTCCTCGCCAGTGCTCACAGTACCAGCTACACCAACAATAGTGGTAGGCAATGCTACGACGTTCATTGTGAACATCGTCCCGCCAACAATAACTGTTAGCGGTAGAACTACAGTAGCGTCAGGAAACATATTTGTGCAGTACATCGTAAAGGATGTGCAAACAAATACTGTAATTGACGTTGGGCAAGCGCAGTTAATATCGAGTGGTGCCACAATGCTTACATATCAAATCACCATACCAGTAGAAGTAGCAAGGCGCATGACCCCATACAGCTACTACCAAATACTCGTCTATGCATTTAGTGAAGCCGTTGCAGTGCCAGCATTTACATCGATTACAGTTCAAGCACAGCCAAGCATTACTCAGCTAATAGCAGGCGTTGTAACGAGCCAAATAGCGCCTCTACAACAACAAGTAGAGAGGGTATCGAGTAATGTGATTAACATAGGCACATCTGTTAATGATGTGAAGGACTCTGTGGCTACATTGGATAACAGAGTAGCAACTCTAAACAACTATGTGTTAATACTAACAGCACTTGCTGTAGTATCAATAATCCTAAATGGTGTGCTACTATTCAAGATTTTAAAGAAATGAATTTTCAATATTAAAACACATTACTAAAATTAAAGTTATTTTTATCATTAATACAAAATCCCTGAATCATTTTAATTAAAGCTTATATAAAGCTAGCTAATATGCGTAAATAGTCAAGGCGTTCGAAACGTATATTTATGAAGAGAACTAAAGGTTGTGAAAAATGGGTGTTGGGATAACCATAGCTAGAAGGGCTGTATTTCTAGTTTTAGCTCTGATAATTGCCGTGTTTCTGACAGGTTTTATAATAGGGGCTACAGGGTATGCAGATAATGTCGTTAAAGCCATTGTGAATGAGGAGGTGAGGGCTTATAGGCAGGCTCTTTCTAAAATGCCTAATGTTAACCAGTCTTACGTAGATAAGCTCGTTAGAGAATACCAGCAAATGCTTATAGAGACTTATGGGCTTGACAAGCCATGGATACATAGAGTATTACCCTTAGTCTATTCAACTCTAGTATTCAAATTTGGTGACGTGCAGCAAGTTGGTGTAGCTGAGGTGGCGGGTTTCCAGCTCCCTGTAAAAGCAAGTGATGTGATTTTAACTTGCTTACCCAGGACAATTGTGATGATAACAGTTGCAGAACTCATAACCATAGCTTTAGCCTTAGTAATAGCACCTCGAATTACATTTAGAATAGGCTCACTAACCGATAGAATTGTGGTAGTCTATGCAGCATTAACAAATGCTATACCTGTCTGGTGGCTTGCCTTAGTGATGATATTTGTTTTCAGCTATAGGTTGGGTGTTGCACCACAGCAATTTAGGGGGGTTATTAAATCGTTGAACACTATGTCCGCAGCCCTCATGTCGGGGGACATGATTCTCTTCTTCACGAGTTTTAAAGATGTGTTGTTCTATGCATGGCTCCCCATCTTAACTATAGTAATAGTAATTCTCGGTCCATGGATATATAGCACAAGAGCAATGCTACTAAGAATAGTAAGAGAAGACTTTGTCCTAGCAGCTGTAGCTAGAGGTTTGCCGCAGAAGGTTGTGCTTAGGAAATACATTCTAAGGCCAGCCCTATCACCTGTCATGACCTCTGTCTTACTTGGGCTAGCAGGTACCCTGGGAGGTTACATAATAACAGAGTCTGTCTTTGACTGGCCTGGAATGGGAGCACTATACTACCAAGCAATCATCAGCGGGGATCCTGCAACAATACTTGGCCTAACGTACATACTAACACTAGTGTATGTCATAGCAAGGTTTGTTTTGGAAATACTTTATGTAGCCTTGGACCCGAGGGTAAGACTATGATGGAGAGGCTCAAATCATTTTTAAATGCTATTAAAACTGAAATATGGAGTCAACCAAGTGGTAAAGCAGCACTCACCTTACTAGCTCTACTTATAGTTTTAAGCATCATATCTGTTGCAATGCTTCCACAGAACTTTGTCACAGTGTGGAACGATCCAAAACCTTGGGGAATAAAGCCCAAGAATGTCCCTCCCCAGTGGGTCAAATTTTTTGGAGCCCCTTGCGTACAACACTATGAAGTAGACTTGAGAAGCTCTAGATATGCTCTAGGCATTAGAGGAAATGAGGTTTTGCTCAGCTACACCTTAACCTATGAGTTAAATGGCGATGGTTTTCCGCAAGGAATAGCAGTTAAGATAGACGGGCTACACCTAACGGGGACTCAAAGTGTTAGAATAGCATTAAACATTACGAGACCCGATGGCGTTACTGTTCCAGCAGTGTTAACCCATTTAGTTACAGCAATAAATGGCAGTATATCTATTGAAAGCGCTGTCCTAAATCCAGATATAATGAAGCTAGCCACAACACTTGTAGCACTATATCCTCAGTTATTATCTGTAGCGAGTCTAAATGATATTGCAATGAACTACCCCAAGTACTTATTTGGAGTCCTCACTAATGCTTCAAATGTATCCCCTTTAAATGGTGCATACAAAGTGGAGTTACTAGTTGCAGTAGCTATTCCTCGTGTGATAAGCGTAGCTGATGTAAATACCATTGCTAGTACTGTTAGGAATTTACGTGACTTTAGATTTATTGTTATAGGAACATGCTATGGTGTACTGGGTACTGATTATAGGGGTAGAGATATAGGGCTAGCGCTTTTCTTTGGGCTTCCCATAGCATTGTTAATAGGTATTGGAACAGCTGTTTTTACGACTTTGATAGGACTGTTTGCAGGTCTTGTAAGTGGGTACTACGGTGGCATTGTTGATGAGGTTATTCAGAGGTTTATTGATGTTCTGGGTAGCATTCCCCTGTTACCAATACTAATACTCATTGCTGTAGCTGTTCAGCAAGCCTATGGTGCTAGCCCCTATAAACCCATTATAATGCTATTAGTGATACTAGGAACACTTGTTGTTTTTGGCTGGGGTGGTTTAGCCATAGTGGTGAGGTCCATGACCTTAAGCATAAAATCTGAAGCATATATTGAAGCGGCTAAAGTCACTGGGGCATCTAATTGGTGGATCATGATCAAGCATATAATACCTCAACTGTTACCCTACATAGCAGCTCAAATGGTTTATTCAGCTCCTACGGCAATTCTAACTGAGGCAGGCCTCTCTATTTTAGGTATTCAACATGGACTCCCCACGTGGGGCGGTATTTTAGCTGATGCAAGGGTTTACGGAAATATAAGCTACTGGTGGTGGATATTCCCACCAGGTATAGCGATATCTATAACCTCTCTCACATTTGTGTTACTAGGACTCTCTCTTGAGAAAGTTGTGGAACCAAGACTTGGAAAGGTGTAAAGCATGGTAAGTGAAAACATATTGATTGTGGAGAACCTCAAGAAGTACTATGAATTGAGAAGCTCTCTTCTACAAGTACTGGGGTTATCACCTCCACTATACCTCAAGGCAGTAGATGACATAGGTTTCTCCGTGGCAAAAGGCGAAATATTTTGCCTAGTTGGAGAATCTGGATGCGGCAAGACTACAACAGGTAAAATTATAGTGAGGTTACTGGAACCAACTTCAGGAAAAATACTGTACAAACTCTCTGCCGAGACAAGGAAGGTTTTAGAGCCTTATGGGTATACAGAAGAATATATAGACATAGGCAAGAAATACCCAAAGGATGTAGATAAAGTGCTTAGAAGGGAAATCCAAATGATTTTCCAGGATCCCTACAGCTCACTAAATCCCAGAATGAGAATTAGGGATATACTGGAGGAGCCCTTGGTCATACAGGGTATTGGTAAGGATCGTACAGAGAGGCTGGAGATTATTCTAAGAGCCCTAACGGAGGTAAAACTCGTTCCTCCACAAGAGTTTCTCGATAGATACCCTCACATGCTATCAGGTGGGCAGAGGCAAAGAATAGCAATAGCTAGGGCTCTAATACTGAAACCAAACCTTATAGTTGCTGACGAGCCTGTGAGTATGCTTGATGTGTCTATACGCGTGGAGGTGCTACAACTCATGCTTGATATAAGGAAGAGCCGAGGCATTTCATACATATTTATAACACATGATCTAGCGGTGGCAAGCTATATATGTGATAGAATGGCTGTTATGTACTTAGGAAAGATTGTGGAAAGCGGAGATATTACGAAAGTCATTGATAACCCAATGCATCCATATACTAGGGCTTTAATGGAGGCAGTGCCGGAGCCTAATCCTAGTAACAGGTTATCACTGAGAAAAGTGGGTATAATTGGTGAGGTGCCTTCGGCTGTAAATGTGCCTCCTGGTTGTAGGTTTCATCCCAGGTGCCCATTTGCTATGGATGTGTGTAGGAAAAAAGAGCCACCCCTTGTCGAGGTTGAAAAGGGTCACAATGTTGCATGCTGGCTACACATGAAGAAGTAATTGAACTTAATTTTCTTTATAGCTTAAAAGCTGTGTCGAATACAATACATCTAGTCAAGCTCATTAACATGCTTACCATATTTACACGTTGGTGAAGCAACTGAATGTCGCCAGCCACTAACTTTAGACACATTGTTAGAATAGCTGAAACTGATATACCTGGCAATCTTAGCCTGGCATGGGGGTTAGCAAAAGTAAAGGGGATAGGTTATAACATGGCAATTGCTATCTGCAGAAAACTGGGGCTTGACCCCAGCACTCTAGTTGGGTATCTAGACGATGAGGAGGTTGCGCAAATTGAGGAAATTGTTAAAAATCCCCAAAAATTCGGGTTCCCATCATGGATGTTAAACAGGAGAAAGGATGTAGAAACAGGGGAATCGCTTCACTTAGTATCTTCAGAGCTGATATACTATGCTAGGCAGGATATAGAGAGAGAGATCAAGATAAAGAGCTGGAGAGGAGTAAGGCACTCCCTAGGCTATAAGGTCAGAGGCCAGAAAACCCACACAACTGGTCGTGTTGGGCCTGTTATAGGTGTGCAAAGGAAAAAGGCGGCTCAGCCTCAACAACAGCAAAAGTAGGCTTGGTGGAACCCATGGGCGATCCGAAGAAGCCTAGGAGGAAGTGGGAGTCACCTGGACACCCGTGGATGAAGTCCAGGCTTCAGAGAGAAATGGAGCTCATGGGGAATTATGGGCTGAGAAATAAGAGGGAGCTGTGGATTGCGGAAACAATGCTTAGAAGGATAAAGCACCTTGCTAGGTCTTTGTTAGCGTTACCTGAAGAAGAAAGGGAGAAGAGGTTACAAAGCCTTGTGTCAAAGCTCTACAACATGGGGGTCATTCAAATGCCTAATGCATCAATATCAGATGTGCTAAACCTAAGTGTGGAAGCTATTTTAGAAAGAAGGCTACAGACAATTGTATGGAAGAAAGGGCTTGCAAAAACCCTTCACCAAGCGAGGCAGATGATAGTACATGGACACATAGCTGTAAGGGGTAGGAGAGTTACGTCACCAGGTCATCTAGTTCCTAGAGAGGAGGAGAATTACGTAAGTTTCTACCCCACTTCTCCATATGCAAAAACGCTAGCTACTTCTGCAAGTTAGTGCATGGTGATGCGATGTGTCATTTAGCAGTAGAGAATTGAAATGGGGTGTTGCACACATATACTCATCGTTTAATAACACCATTGTGCATGTAACTGACATTAGCGGAGCTGAGACCGTGGCTAGGGGCTCTGGAGGTATGGTTGTGAGAGCTGATAGAGAGAAGCCAAGCCCTTACGCGGCTATGATGATTGCATATAGAGTTGCGCAAGAAGCAATAGAAAAGGGGGTTACAGCTATTCACATAAGGGTAAGAGCGCCTGGGGGGCACGGTCCTAAGATACCTGGCCCAGGAGCGCAAGCAGCCATAAGGGCTTTAGCGAGAGCAGGGTTTATTATTGGAAGAATAGAGGATGTGACGCCGATTCCTCACGATACTACAAGAAGGCCTGGTGGTAGGCGTGGCAGAAGGGTGTAGGTGTTGTCTATAGAGGTCAGAGAATGGAGTTCTGAGGCAATAGAGCTTTACCTAAACGGGTTCCCTCTACCATTGTTAAGTGCAATCAGGCGCTACTCTATAGCTAAGGTGCCTACATACGCTATAGATGAGGTCACGATAGTGGTAAACACATCGGCCATGTTTGATGAGATGCTTGCTCACAGGCTTGCAATGATTCCTCTTAGGAGTGAGGAAAGTATTGATAAGCTGCTTTCTGTTGATGTAGCGCTCTGCGAAAAATGCTCGTTGGAATCTGAGGAAAAGCCTCCAAAGGATGTTTGTGACAAGTGCTTTGTCAATATGTTTCTCGAAGCTGAGGCGCATGAAGAGGAGGTTACTGTGTATTCTAGTGAGATAAAGTCTGAGGATCCTTATGTGAAACCTGTCCACAGCAATATCCCCATTGTTATCTTAGCGCCAGGGCAACACGTATCTCTAGAGCTAAGGGCTAGAATTGGGAGGGGTTTAGAGCATGCTAAGTGGAGTCCGGCAACAGTCGCAATTACTAGAAATGTTGCTGAGATAAAGGTGGTTAAAGAGCTTTGCAACCTCTGTGGTAAATGTGTTGAGGTTTGCCCCAGAAGAGTACTTAACATAGATGGTGATGTGGTTAGAGTGGGGAAGGCGTTAGATTGTATAATATGCAAGCAATGCGTAAACATCTGCCCGACTAAGGCGATAGATGTTGTTAACCTAGAGTACAAAAACATTTTAAGGGTCGAGTCCAGCGGAGCTCTAGAGCCTGAGACCATAGTTAGATTGTCCCTGGAGCTACTACGCTCAGATTTAGCATCCCTTCAAAACTTTATTGAAAAAGTGAAGAGAGGTGTTAGACCTTGAGAAGAACAGGGCCCACTAATTATGTGCTGAGAAGGACGATAAGGCAGTTAAGAAAAGCCGCAAGAATTAACAAAGCGATGATATGGAGGTATGTGGCTGAATTGCTAGAGAGACCTACGCGAAAAAGAATTGCTGTAAATATTTACAAGATAGATAGGCTCTCGAGAGAAGGTGATGTTATTGTGGTTCCCGGAAAGGTTTTGGGGGTGGGTAAGCTCAGCCACAGGGTAACGATAGCGGCAATAGCGTTTTCCAGGCAAGCCATAGAGAAGATAAAGGCTGTTAATGGGAGAGCAATACATGTTCTTGAACTTGTCAATGAGAATCCCCGTGGAAGTGGGGTGAAGGTAATAATATGAGCGTAGTCGAGGTAGCCTCAAAAGAAATCTTTACAAGGGTTTTAGCTGAAAAGCCAGGCGAGCTTGTGCTAGATGCAGATTCTCTAGTCCTAGGTAGGTTAGCAAGTGTAGTGGCAAAGCTCTTATCACTAGGTGTAAAAGTGCATGTTGTGAATGTTGAGAAAGCTGTTTTAACAGGAGATAAGAAGAGGGTTATTAATGGCTATAAGCTACTGTTTAATGTAAAGACGCATAAAAACCCGTATAGGCACGGCATTCACAGACCCCGCAACCCAGTTACGCTATTTAAGAGAACAGTGAGAAATATGTTGCCTAAGGACCCTAATCGAAGGCTAAAGATGCTTAAGAATGTCAAGGCTTACATAGGCTTGCCACCTGAATTTAAAGACAGTGTTATAGTAAAGGCTGTCGACCTTTCCATAACTACTCGGAAAGCCTTAAAATACATAACGCTTGCAGAACTCGCAAAAGCACTAGGTTGGAACCCCAGGGTTTGACAAAAATGTCGCAACAGGAAGCAGAGCTAAAGGTCTTGGGGGCCTACCCCCAGATAATAAGTGGTAGGAAGTATGTTCTGAGCTATGGTAAGAGGAAGACAGCTATTGCCAGAGCAGTCATAACGCATGGAAAGGGTTTATTCAGGGTAAACAAAATTCCTGTAGAGATTTGGCCAATAGAAGTAGCTAGGCTAAAGATGATGGAACCCTTGTTACTGTTAAGTGAGGAGCTTAGAAATTCCATAGATATAAATGTGAGTGTTCAAGGAGGTGGTGTAATAGCGCAAGCCTATGCTGTGAGAACAGCTGTAGCTAGGGGTATAGTCATGTTCTTTGAAAACCCCGTAATAAGGCAACTGTTTAACGAGTATGATAGGACAATGCTAGCGGGAGATCCTAGACAGACAGAACCTGAGAAATGGATGAGGTATAGTGCAAGGAGATTTAGGCAGAAGTCTTACAGGTGATGAAGTTGATAATCCCTGTAAGGTGCTTTACTTGCGGATACCCAATTGGGGCTAAGTGGGAAGAGTTTAAGAGTCGAGTAGAGAAAGGTGAAGACCCTGTAAAGGTTTTAGATGAATTGGGTATAAAGAGGTATTGCTGTAGAAGAATGATGCTTTCACACATAGATCTATTTAAAAATGTTATTAGATATGGTAATGTGAAGTAGGTGAGGATGTGTGGAAGAGGAGCGCAAGGCGTTAGAACAACAGCAATTAGAGTTGCTTGTACCACTAGAGCTATACCTGCAAGCAGGTGTACACATAGGTACTCATACATGCACAAAGCATATGGAGAAATTCGTATTTAGAGTAAGACCTGATGGCCTTTACATACTGGATGTTAAGAAAACTGATGAGAGGCTTAGGGTGGCTGGGAAGTTTTTGAGCAGATTCGAACCATCAAAGATAATGGTTATTTCAACAAGGCAGTATGGTAGGCAACCTGTTTTAAAAATGGCTGAGTTTATTGGTGCTAGGCCCGTTGTGGGGAGGTTTACCCCAGGCACGCTGACAAATCCAAAGCTTGAGATTTACTGTGAACCCGATGTTATAGTATTAACAGACCCAAGGATAGATTCGCAGCCTCTTGATGAGGCAATAATGGTTGGGATCCCTGTTATTGCCTTTGTGAGTACAGATAACAAACTTGAAGGAGTAGACCTAGCCATACCTGCTAACAATAAGGGCAGGAAGTCTTTAGCACTATTGTACTGGGTTTTGACAAGGCAAGTGCTAAGAGAAAGAGGAAGCATAGGCCCTAATGATACCTTGCCAGTGGGTCCTGAGGCGTTTGAGTCCACGTCATAGCTGTAATGTGATTTAATGGAGAGGGTAATAAAAAAGAGCGTTTCAATTCCCTTCCCAATCATAGGCATACCCATAAGAGATCTCTACACACCCTACGTTATAATGCCCTCAAACATCACATGCAACCTCAACATAAGAATATCTGAAAAAGCTTCGAAAAATAGTGCTCAAATTAGGGAGGGGGATCTTGTAGGTAGTGAGGCTATTTTTAGCTATATAAATGGATTTCTAAGTGAGTTAGGATATAGAGCAATTAATGGTAGCTTCTTAGTAGAGTGCACAGACAGCCCCCCACTCATACCAGTTTTCGCAGTAGCGTCGATGGAAATTCTCAAGGCTGTTTTGAAAATGGGGCACAGTGATTATATTACTATGCTAAACGTTCTCGCGCTATTTGATGAAAAGAAGCTGGGCCTCGACCCAGGCTACAGTAGGGCTTTGAGATGCGCATATACGTACAATGCTGTGTGCATAGCTAGAGGTTATGACGAGCTAATTAAGTTAGGCAGTAGAAAGCTGTTAGTGAAAAAGCTATCTGAAGTTGCATGCACAAGGGTGTGCAACGCCATTGGCAATCCCTATGATGCTATCACACTTTCCCTTTTTTACAAGCTCTCTACACATGTAATAGGTCTGCTAGCACAGGCTGTTAAAGAGTGGAATGAGGAAAAGGTGCACTCTCTGCGTAAGTTTCTGGATCTGTACATGGTGCTGGAGAGTAGCATTGTTAAGGAGTACATAGGTGGTGAAGACCTGCCTGTAGGTTATAGCATAAAGTCTGTGGTAGATTACAATAGTATAAAGTTTTACAAGGTTAATGCACTAGTGTAAGGCGAGTTTAATGCAGGTCACAAATATTTTGAAGCTTGGAGGCTCTGTAATAACGGATAAGAAAAAGCACTACTCAGTGAGATATGTCGAGGTGTATAGAATAGCACAGGAAATAAGCTTAGCTTATAATAAGTGCAGTAAAAGAATAGTAATTGTCCATGGCGGTGGGAGTTTTGGTCATACTACAGTAACTGAGCATGGTGGAGTTGAAGGCCTTGCAGCGCTTTCCCAGGTCGTATACTTCATGAGAGAGCTGAACACAGTTATGGTAGACGCTTTAAATGCCTACGGAGCACCTGCAATTCCCGTAGACACGCACGCAATTTTCTACAGGAGTTGCGAAGGTGATTTGCACTGCTTTTGCAAACCCCTGGAAGAAGCCATTGGAAAGGGTGCTGTACCTGTGCTCTATGGCGATGTGATTTTCGGTTGTAGGGGCGTTGAAGTGCTTTCAGGTGATGAAATTGTGTGGAAGCTCTCCACAGTGTTAAAGCCATGTAAAATACTGTTTGCATCTGATGTTGATGGAGTTTATGACAGACCCCCGAATGAGGCAGGTGCAAGGCTTCTGAAGGTTGTAAAGCTAAGTAACCTAGAAGCTATAGAATTTGGTTCTCGGGGGCGAACTGATGTGACGGGGGAGATGAGGGCAAAGCTTCTCTATGGGCTTAAGTACTGGCATGGGGGTATTGTTGAGGCGCTGATATTCAACGGGCTTAAAAAAGGGCGCATATATAATGTACTTTGCGGAAGAGACATACCTGGAACTAGGGTTATACTATGAGTATAGAGAACAGGAAGCAGGAGCACATAGAGCTTGCATTACTACAGCAGTCTCAAGGCCCTTTAACCACGCTATTTGAGGACGTTACGCTGATTCATAATGCTCTACCAAACCTGTCTTATGAGAAGATAGACACTTCAGTAACATTCCTAGGTTTTAGATTAAAGGCCCCCATAATCATCTCTGGAATGACGGGGGGGACGGAGAAAGCTTATGAATTGAACAAGAGATTGGCAGAGATAGCTGAAGAGTTCCGCATTGCCATGGGGGTTGGGAGCCAGAGGGCGATGGCCGAAAACCCCTCCCTCATAAACACATATAAAGTTGTTAGAGAGGTTGCCCCCAGCATTCCGGTAGTCTCTAACATAGGGTTTGCCCAATTAAAGAAGCTGAGCGTGGAGCAAATAGAGAGCCTTGTTTCTAGCATTGAGGCTAATGCACTAGCAATACACCTAAATCCAGCGCAGGAATTAGTGCAACCTGAGGGAGACAAGGATTTTGAGGATGTTGTTAGCATAATAGAAAAGCTTGAGCAGAGATTGAAGGTCCCTATAATAATAAAGGAGGTTGGTAATGGGCTTTCAAAGGAGGTCGTGGAATCACTCTACGCAATAGGGATCAAGGTGTACGACGTAGCTGGTGCTGGGGGCACGAATTGGGTAAAGATTGAGCTAATGAGGGCTGCAAAAAGTGGTAGGGTTGTCTCACTTCATGGCGAATCCCTCATTACTTGGGGTATACCTACAGCTGCATCGATATGTGAAGCTAGGGCTGTTGCAAATGAAATCACAGTAATTGGTAGTGGTGGTGTTAGAACAGGAATAGACATAGCAAAGGCTATAGCACTTGGCGCAGATCTCGTAGGTGTAGCACAGCCCCTCCTCAGAAGTGTTATGATAAACAGTGGTAGAGAGTATGTATCTCTATTAGTGTCTCAGTTAAGGTCTGTTATGGTACTTACTAATGCTAAAAACATGGAAGAGCTGAAGAATATACCAATTGTCATTACAGGTAGGCTTGCTCAGTGGGTGTGTGCTAGAAGGCTGAGGCTTAGAAACATGCGAGCTTATATACACTGTTGCACTAGTGTATGAGGGATCTGGTATTGGACTTCATTAGGTATGCAGAGGAAATAGGTAAAAAGGTTGAGAACCTGGTATACGATGTGATTAAGGGGGGGCCTCAGAGAATATACGATGCCTCGCTTCACTACATAAAGGCGGGTGGCAAGAGACTTAGACCTCTCGTAGTTGTTTTGGCAAGCAGAATTGCTGGTGGTAATGAGAAAATTGCTATACCTGGTGCTGCAGCCGTAGAGGTTTTACACACCTTCACTTTAGTGCACGACGATATTATAGACAAGGACGAGCTCAGAAGGGGTGTGCCAACAGTTCACAAATTATGGGGGGTTGACATGGCTATAATTGCAGGTGACCTGCTTTTTGCCTACGCATATAAGTGCTTACTCAAAGCTTTACAGCTAGGTGTTCCAAGTGATAGGATTGCAAAGTCTATTGAGGCCTTAACAGAAGCAGCAATAACTGTTGCAGAAGGGCAGGCTTTAGACATGATGCTTCCTGAAGCAAAGGAAGCAAGCGTAGAAGATTACATAGATATGGTCTCTAAGAAAACAGCCGCACTCTTTGCATACTCAGCAAAGATTGGTGGTATTCTGGCAGGGGCCTCAGAGGAATACCTTTTAAAGCTCTTCAATATAATGATGAATGCTGGCATAGCTTTTCAAATAAGAGATGATATACTGGGGCTAGTGGGAGATGAAAAGGCTCTGGGGAAGCCTGTCTATAGCGACTTGAGAGAGGGGAAAATGACAGTGCTTGTGATATACGCATTAAAGAATGCTGATTCTGAGAGGAGGGCAAAGCTCCTCAAGTCTCTGGGGAATAGAAGTGCAGGGCTTGAAGAACTTAGGGAGGCGGCAAAAATAGTAGTTGAAAGTGGGGCTCTTGAGTACTCTGAATCTCTTGCCGATATGTACGCTAATAAGGCTATAGAGCTTCTCAGTGAGCTTAAGCCTGCAGATACAGAAGCTTTTGAAATGTTTAAAGAGCTCATAAAGTTTATGATTAAGAGGAGGTACTAAAGAACCTTAGCTTTAGTGGCAGAGGAGAGGTATGAAAGTAGAGAAAGAGGTTATGAGTTTTCCTGTCGCTTATGTGAGTGAAGAGCAGGCCTCAAGTGTGGTAAGAGACGGGGGTTTCAAAGAGTTTGTGAATTTCAATTCAAGGCTATGTGTAGATCTAAACCGTTTGTGTTTTAGTCAAACAGATACATGTGAAAATGGCAGGATCTTTGTGGAGGTAATATATGAGAGAATGCCGGAGATGGTCATAGACGTTGAGGAAGGGGTTTTGAAATCCGATATAGTGATACATAATCCAGCAACAGATCAAGTTCTCTATGTGGCTAAAAACTCAAGAGTGTTTTTAGTGGAGGCTAGCGGTAAGGGTATTTACCCTCTGGTTACTGAAGGTGAAAGTGTTAGTAGCAATAAAAAGATATTTTATGTCGTTACAAACAAGTTTGAAGTGAGGGCTATTAGTGCTGGGGTTTCAGGGGTAGTTATATATGTTGGTGATGTTGTGGGGGGCTACGAGCTAGCGAATAAAATGTTGTGTGTTATAGTGCGTGAGGAAAATGTCCTCAAGCTCCATAGATGTAGCTAGGCAAATGATTGAAAGAACAGCACTAAAGTACGCTGTAGAGAATAGGTTGAGATACGGCGAAGCTAAAATAGGCCCTGTAATAAACAAGGTTCTGGGGGAACACAAGCATCTTAAGGCGATGGCCAGAGAGATTGCAAAGATAGTAGAGGAAATGATTAGATATGTTAATGGCTTGAGTGAAACAGAGCTACAGGAACTAGCTGAAAGGTTTGGGCTTTTAGAGCGTAAGGAGCTTAGGAAAGAGGAAAAAGCACTACCACCACTACCTAATGTGGAGCAGTGGAGAACTATAGTAACGAGATTTGCGCCTAACCCAGATTTTCCTATTCATTTAGGTAATGCGAGAGCAGCAATTCTCAGCCACGAGTATGCAAGGATGTATAAAGGGAAGTTCATACTCAGATTTGAAGACACTGATCCGAGAATAAAGAGGCCTCTCGTTTTCTCGTATAAAATTGTTGAAGAGGATCTCCTGTGGCTTGGGGTGAAATGGGATGAGGAATACGTGCAGAGTATGAGGATGAGGAAGTACTACGACATAGCTAAAAAGCTCATAGAACTTGGCTATGCCTATGTAGACCTCTGTAGAAGTGAAGCGTTCAAGAAGCTAAGGAACGAAGGTAAGGCGTGTCCACATAGAGATCTCGACCCATCTAAACACATGGAGTTATTTGAGAAAATACTTGAAGGAGAGTTTAGCGAGGGGGAGGCAGTAGTAAGGCTAAAAACAGATTTGAGCCACCCTGACCCAGCGCTTAGAGACTGGGTTATGATGAGGATAATAGATGTTGAGAAGCACCCACACCCAGTTATAGGCGATAAGTACAGGTTGTGGCCAACGTACAACTTTGCAGCAGCTGTAGACGATCACCTAATGGGGGTAACGCACATTCTAAGAGGAAAGGAGCACGCTTTGAATACACTAAAGCAGCTATTCATATACAAGTATCTTGGCTGGAGGTATCCTGAAGTAGTAAACTTTGGAAGGGTGGGTCTGGAGGGGCTTATACTCAGTAAGAGCTGGATTAAGAGCAAGCTTAGAGAAAGCCCCGATAAGTTCATGGGGTTTGACGACATTAGGTTTGCAACAATATCAGGTCTTAGGAGAAGAGGTATCTTACCAGAGACAATTAGGGAAATCATACTTTCACTTGGGCTGAGCCCTGCTGATGCAAGAATAAGTTGGGTAAACATAGCTGCAGTGAATAGAAAGAATGCTGACCCAATAGCAAAGAGGGTATTTGTTGTATGTGAGCCAATTAAGGTTCGCGTAAGCGGTGTTGAGCTACCTAAAGAAGTCGAGATAAGCTATCACCCATCCAGGGATCTTGGAAAGAGAATAATCATCCTAACAAAACCTGAGCTATTCGTACCCTACCATGATATTGAAAAAGCGAAACCGGGTACCATAGTCAGGCTCATGGAGCTATTCAACATAGAGATAAAGCATATAGATAAAGAGGTAGTTGAAGCTGTGTACCACAGCGCAGGGCTTGACGAAGCCAGGAAGTGTGGAGCACCAATAATTCAGTGGACCCCTTGTGAAAACAGCTTAAGAGTTGAAATTTTGAAGGCTGAGAAGCTGAGGCTTAGAAAGGAATACTGCGTTGCGGAGAAGAGCTTAGTTGAAATGAAGAGTGGTGAGGTAATACAAATGGTTAGGCTAGGCTTTGGAAGAATTGACAGAATTAAAAGAGGAAGGGTGGTAGTTATGTATACTCATGAGTAAAACCTCATCATATCTTAAATACCCGAGGCTCAGATACTATATATAAATATGGCAAAGATGTGGAAAGGGGTTTAGGATGTCGAAACCATTTTACGTAAAATTTGAAGTACCAGCTGAAGTAGCTGAAAAAGCGTACCAAGCACTGAAGAAGGCTAGAGAGTCAGGAGGTAAAATTAGGAAGGGTACAAATGAGGTTACCAAGGGTGTTGAAAGAGGTCTCTGTAAGCTAGTACTCATAGCAGAGGATGTGGATCCGCCAGAGGTTGTCGCTCACCTTCCTCTACTTTGCGAGGAAAAGAAAGTACCATACCTTTACGTACCCAGTAAGAAAAGACTAGGAGAAATGGCAGGAATAGAAGTGGCAGCAGCGTCAGCATGTATTATGGAGCCTGGGGAAGCAAAGACAGAGCTCGAAGAGCTTGTAGCTAGGTACCAAGAATTAAGAGCAAAAGTAGGTAAGTAGCGGTTCAGGTAGCGTATTGTTGCAGAGAATTACATGAAATTAGAATTGAGTATTTTTTACGCTAAGCAAACCCATCTTGTGTATTGATTTGCTACCTCCTCACAGTTAGCTTCCTAGCCTCTCTCTCAGTTTCTCTTAGTATGACTATGTCACCAACTCTCACAGGTCCTTTAACGTTTCTAGTCAGAATTCTTCCCCTATCTCTGCCCTCCAAAATCCTAACCCTCACTTGAATTACTTCACCTGTCACTCCTGTTCTACCAATTATCTGCACAACTTCAGCCGGAAACCCTATTTTCTCAACAACATTGATCTCATAATCCTTACCCTCTACAACAACGTTTACCATGTTTTAGCACCTCAATTATCATTAATTATTATGAAAAGAGCTTTTAAGCTTTAGCAAAGATAAAGATAGTTCTTAAGTAAAATATCTGGTGAAAGCGTAGTGGTTTCAAAGCACGTATGTAGCTTTTGTGGCAATCCTATTGAGCCTGGTACAGGGCTCATGTTTGTAAGAAATGATGGCAGTGTAATGTGGTTCTGCTCAAGTAAGTGCTACAAAAATTTTAAGATGGGCAGAGACCCAAAGAAGCTGCCGTGGACTAAGCTATATCTAGGTAAGAGCAGAAGGTAAGCTAGTCGCTTTCTAGCATTTTAAGTAGTAATGAGTACTCAACTTCCCTCACCGCCTTGATTTTTAGGATCTCTTTCAGAGCTTCAACGGAATCTTGTGTAAGTACGTTCTTAAACTTTGTAACAAGTGTTTTAGCATGGTCAAATGGAATGTCTGTGTAGAGCACGTCTCCTTCATCAATATGTCTGCCAACCATAACATTACCTTTTATTGATATTGCCACCTCCTGCCCTATTTTAGCTTCTCTAACTGGCTGCCCCATGTGCTGAATTTGCATTACCTCGCCCACTCTCTTACCGTCTGCTCTCATAAGTGGTACACCAGCTCTTAACGAGCCTCCTATTACCTCTATGCCAACAATTGCAGGATCGCTCCTACGGAACACAAAGCCTGGCAGTATCTTTATTTTAGCTGGAGGCACTAACTTTTCGAACTCCCTTTGCATCTCCATTTTCTTTTCATCTTCAATCCACTGAAGATACTCCTCAACGAGCCTATATATTATATTGCTTGAGAAAACCTTTATCCCCTCTTTCTTTACGAGCTCCTCAGCCTCGGGTAGGGGCCTCACATTAAATAGTAGTATAACGCCATAGTACCTACTGCCCTTTGCCACTATTGAGGCCTCTATAACCTCTCTCTTTGTCAAAGGACCTACATCAGCTAGCCTTACTGGTATACCTTTTCTACTGAGGGCATTAACCACAGCCTCCAATGTGCCAAGGGTGTCAGCCTTCACCACCACTCCATTGACATCCTTTTTAAATCTTACAGCCTCGACCTCCTCTAAGACCAGCTTCTTGTACTTTTCAACCTCTTCTTCACTAGGCACGACATATAGTGGTGACCCTGCTATAACTTCTTCTAGATTAGGTGCAATAATTCTAATACCTGCTGCTGCAGATACCTCTTCAACTGTTTTTAGTTCTGTTTTTGCAACTCTTATATCAGTCACAGTCTTTGGCATTAGTATCGCTCTAACCTTTGCAACTATAGGGCCATTTATTCCTGCTAGTACGATAAGGTCCTTCTCCTTAATAGCACCATCGTAGAGAATAACATCTATGGCAGTACCGTAGCCTGGCTGCTCCTTGACCTCGAGTACTACGCCTTTGCCAGGGCCCTCGGCATGCACAAGCCTATCACCTATATACTTCTGTGCTACTCCTGCTACTACTGCAAGCAGTTCAGCTATACCCTCTCCAGTTTTTGCTGATACAGGTACTATGGGCACTACCTTTAGGAAGTCCCTAACTCTTTCAAATACATCAGCTGTCACGCCGTAGCTAGAAAGCTGGGCTATAAGCTTGTAGAGGGCACCTTCAAGTCTCTTTATAGTTGCAGGGCCCTGCTTCTTTAAGCTCATAGTGATAGGCTCATCAGCATTTGGTCTCCAGCCAGGGGTCTTGTCTATCTTATTAGCAGCAATGACAAAGGGGACTCCTCTAGACTTTAATATTTCTATGCTCTCCACAGTCTGGGGCATGACGCCTTCGTTAACGTCTATAACTAGTATCGCTATATCAGCAACACTACCACCCCTCTTCCTCAAATTAGAGAAGAGCTCATGGCCAGGAGTGTCGACAAAGAGAAGCCCTGGTATTGTCAATTTAACAGGTATAATTTTCTTAAGCGGCTCTATCACCTTCTCAATAACCGATGTAGGGATATTGCTAGCTCCTATATGTTGCGTCATCTCCCCAGCCTCCTTTTTCACAACAGCAGTACCCCTGATTTTATCTAGTAGGGTGGTCTTTCCATGGTCTACATGACCAAGTACGACAACGATTGGTTGTCTAAGACGCTTCTTTTCGCTCACTTTCTACACCAATCTTAGTGTAATTGAGATAGTGACTATAAAACTTGTATTGAGAATAGCTAATTACGAAATTTCAAAATAGCTTTTTAGGTCTCATTTAAAAATCTTGCAGAAGAGCCAGTAACAAGGGTGCTTAAAGCTAATGCCAGATTTCAAAATAGTTGTCTCAGACCCTACAGTAAAGGAAGTTAGGGTAGTGCCAGTTAAAGTTGTTGGGGTAGCGGATCTACCATATAATGAGAGGCACAAGGAGCAGAGAGAGCTTGTACACTGCAAAGCTAATCCTAAGCTAGTGGAGATGCTGAATCCTGTGCTTAGAGTGGTCGTAGTTAGGATATGGAAGAATAGGGCTAATAATGAAAAGGTGAATATAGTGGCTAAAGTGGTTGAAGATGCTTCATTAGACATGCAAACAGTTCTTGTCCCAGAAGCACTCTTGCGCGAAAAACTTGGGGTAGCAGAAGCCATAGGAGAGATATTTCGAGCTCCTGCATTTCAAATAAGGGTTAGTGGGGCAGAGGCCTCTAGGCTTGTTGGACTGAGGATAGGCGACAAATTTGATGGCTCACTAATAGGGCTTAGCAACGTACAACTAGAGATTAGAGGGGGGTCGGATTTAGCAGGCTTTCCAATGCGTATTGACATTAGTGGGCCAGTGAAAAAATATGTACTCCTCTCTCAAGGGCCGGGCTTCAGACCTAAGGAAGATGGTGAGAGGAGAAGAAAGCTTGTTAGAGGAGACACTATTTCAGAGGACATTGTTCAAATAAATACTGTTGCCATTCTGTCCAAGAGCTAGAAATGTTCAACGCTTTTAATAATACCTCAACCTGGGTGTCTATGTGAATAACGAAAAGAGGATGGGTATACCAAGTATAATTATAGGTGTTGTGGGGCACGTTGACCATGGAAAGACCACTCTCGTCCAGGCCTTAACAGGCATATGGACTGCTAAGTATTCTGAAGAACTAAAGAAATCCATGACCATACGACTCGGATATGCTCAAGGCTCTGTACTCTACTGCGAAGGGGCGGAGCCACCATCGTCATATATAATGCATGTAGACTCCTGTCCACATGGTGTAGAGCCAAAACTTTTGAAGACAGTCTCATTTGTTGATGCACCAGGCCACGAGATACTTATGGCTACAATGCTCTCTGGAGCATCGCTAATGGATGCAGCAATACTCGTCGTGGCAGCTAATGAACCTTGCCCTCAGCCGCAAACGATTGAACACACAAAAGCACTTGAAATTCTTGGTGTAGAGCAGGTAGTGGTAGTGCAAAATAAGATAGACGTGGTCCCTCTTGAGAATGCTCAGGAAAATTATAAGCAAATTAGGGAATTCCTAAAAACAACGAAGTACTCTAAGGCACCAGTAATTCCTGTAAGCGCTCTACATAGAGTAAATGCTGATGCTGTTGCTATGGCTATTGCTAGGCTATTTAGAGAACCAGAGCGGGATCTGGGAAAGCCAGCGATAATGCAAATTGCGAGAAGCTTTGATGTCAACCTCCCTGGCACACCTCCAGAGAAGCTTGTGGGGGGTGTTGTTGGAGGTGCGCTTATGAAGGGGGAAATCAAGGTGGGGGATGAGGTTGAGATAAAACCTGGTGTAAGAATAGTGTCAAAAGGAAGAGTTACCTATGAGCCTTTAACAACAGAGGTTACAAGCATTAGATATGGAGAAATAGAATCAAGTGTTGCTAGACCTGGAGGCCTTGTTGCATTGAGGACAAAACTAGACCCATCTCTCACAAAAGGCGACGCCCTTCGAGGGCAGGTCTTAGGGCACAGCGTGCCTGATGCTGTGCAAGATATTAGAGTCGAATATAGGATGCTGGATAAGGTGGTCGGTGCGAGAGAAGCGATACAGCCCCCCAAGCCCAAGGTAAAAGATATAATAACGCTAATCATAGGCACAAGATATGTAAATGCAGTCATAGAAAGTGTAACTAGGGATGTGTTTGAAGCAAAGCTAAGCGAGCCTACCGTTGTGCTAAAGAAAAGCAGAGTTGCAATACTAATGAAAATTGGAGGAAGGCTCAGGCTAGTTGGCTGGGGGGTTCAGGTCTAATATAAATCTGCTATGCCTACCGTAATCACAAAATCACCCATTTATGTACTGCTGGCTGGATATGGGAATAGGTGTGCTACACTGCTAGCAAAGCTCAACTTCTCGGGCTAGAGATGGAGAGAAGAGTTTATTAGTCCTCTCAGCACAGCCATTCTTTGTGATAAGCATTAAGCTTTTGAGCCTTGGGTCGCTAGGGGCGATAGACCAATACCCAGCATGGTGTTGACCCCTAAAGAGGGGGCAACCCTAATCCTCTCACGCTAGCGTAGACCACTGCGCTTCAGAGAGGGGAAAACTGTGAGAGTATGGGTGTGGCGAGATGATGAAATGCGTTGTTATTTTAGATACAAGTGCTCTTTTTATAGTAGCAGAGAATCTCGCCACACTTGACAGTATTTATGAGACTACTAGCGAATGTGAAGTCGCTGTTATAAGGAATGTTGTTGAGGAGTTAGAGAACATAGCTAAGAGAGGGCGTGGCAGAAAAGCACTCCTAGCAAAGTGGATTTTACAGAATCTGATACCAAAGTTCAAGGTCTTGGACACAGGTTTTCAGGGTCGGGCTGACGATGCTATACTGGATTATGCTTGTGAGCTTATGAAGAGGGGTATGAGGAGCATAGTGGTCACATCAGATGGGAAGGTCAAGGAAAGGGCACTGAGAAAAGGTATCGAGATTATTGTTTATAGGGAATCAGAGAAGGCTTTTGAGATTCTCTAGAAATCTTTTAAATTTTGAATTCAAAAATATTGAGCAATAGCTGGTGGCATAAGCTTTGTTCAGAGTCTTTAGACTTAAAGACATTGTTAGAGTAGATCCTGCTAAGATAGATAGACCTTTAGAAGAAGTGGTATTTGAAGAACTGAGAAAAAAGTATGAAGGTTTGAAAGACAAAACACTGGGCATAGTAGTAGCAGTAATAGATGTTAATGTGGATCCCATGGGCTATATACCAATAGGCGATGGCGCTCCATATCATAGTGCAGAGTTCACAGTCCTAAGCTACGCCCCCATGGTCAATGAGGTTGTGGAAGGCACTGTCGAGACTGTGGGCAGAAGTGGAATAACAGTAAACATAGGGCCTATAGAAGGTTTTGTGCACATTCAGCAAATAGCAGACGATGAAGTCATTTACGAAATTGCTAGAAACGTTATTATGTGCAAGAATACAAAGAGGTTTATAGCACAAGGAGAAATGGTAAGAGCACGAATAACTAGCATTTCACTGGGTACCTCAGGAAGGCCGCCACGAGTTAACATGACTATGAGGCAACCTTATCTAGGCAAACTTGACTGGATCTCAAGGAAGCAGTAAGCTCTGTACCGAATACATGATGAGCCTTGTAAGGCCTGAAAAGTGATGAAAAAGGGCTTCTGAGTACATGGTGTGGATTAGTAAGAGGGAAATAGCGTACTACATGATATTGAAAGAGGAATTCAGAGATAGGATTTTCAATCTAGGTGAAGCAATAGATGTGCTAGTGTTCTTTGGGTCAAAAAAAGTTGCTAGAAAAGTCATAAAGAACCTAGTGAAGAAAGGCTTTATAAAGAAAGTTGATGACTTAAACTACAGAGTGGAGGAGCTAGAAGATGCTCTCAAAAAATTACTTTACGAATACATTAGGCAAAGATTTTATAAAGCATTGAAATCCAGAGGTTATAGTGTTGCTGTTAATAAGGAAGGTGGTAATATAATTATTATATGTGAAGATGGTGTAGAATTAGAGTTGCCAGTGTTATTGAGTAGACTTGGCATTAATACAGTGAAGTGTAAAAAATAACTGCATTAAAGAGGATTGCAGTGTCGTATTTCTTATTGCATTGTTACTACAGTTACTCTTTCTTTACAACGACAATCTCTATTGTTGAAACTCTGCTCTGTCTACCATCACTACTTGTAATGGTTTGGCTCCCTATCTTTATATCCTTTACTTCTACCTTTCCTGGTAGGAATCTGTTTCTCACAATCTCTATTGCGTCAACAGCTTTGCTTATTGCTCTTCCCCTAGCCTTTATTATTACTTCATTAACTCCCTGGTTTAGCAGCGTTAGCATAGCTAGCACATAGTTCATCACAGGCTTTTTACCTACAAGCACAGTATTTGCAGATGGTGGTGCCTGTGCCAAGTTCCATCCCTTTGTCTCTCTTATCTCTTGTTTTCTTAATTACTATTGCATGAGTGGGAATTAAAAGCTTATTTGTCACATCCGAATGGCTAAGCAATCTATGTGTTGATGCAGTTAGCGTGGATTTGAAGATATGGTTTAAAGGTATTACTAGAGGACAAGGCTCTTACTGCTTTTGAGTATTTCCCATTAGCGATTAAAGGATTGGCACTGGGAATAAAATTGCTGGAGGTAGTGTACAGAGCGCTTCGGAGTAGTTGTAGGAATTTGCATAGTGAAGCTGGAGTTGTTAGCGTTTGTGGTATTGATGGTTCCGACAGCTCCGGTAGTAAATTAAAAGAGCTGTATAGGGTGCTGGAGAGAGAGGTTGAGTTCTTTAAGAGGTTTTTCAAGCAGTGCACAGATTATGAAATGTGGTCTCTTCAGGAGTATTGGAGCAAGAGGCTTCTTTCCGGAGAGTCGTTTGCCCTCATAGCTCCTACAGGTGTTGGTAAATCAACACTCTTAGCTACTTATGCTCTCTACAAAGCCCTTATTTACGGCAGTAAGGTCTACGTAATTACACCCACCAGGGAAATAGCTAAACAAATGTACGTAAAAATAGTTGAGTACTTGGAGAAAGCGAAGGGTTTGGGATACGCGAGTGCCAATGATGTAAGGGTTTTGTTCTACGACTCGTCGTCGAAGAACATCGCCCTAATAAAGTCTGATATAATTAATGACCGCTTCAGCATATTGATAACATCAGCCGCATTTCTGTCGAGAAACCAGGACTTGTTAGCAGGTAAGAAAGTGGACATAGTTATAGCAGACGACCTAGACTCTATACTCAGAAACTCAAAGAGCGTTGAGAAGGTTTTGCATCTAATGGGGTTTAGTGATGAGGTAATAGAGGTGGGGCTAAAACTTGTTAAGTCTAGGCAAAGTCTCTTGGTGGCGAAGTTCTCGAGGAATCAAGACACAGTAAACGAGTTGCAAAAACAGGTTATGGAGCTTGAAGCTTTTATGCGAAGCAAGCTCTCTCAGATTAGTACACAACTCATTGTGGCCTCTGCTACAGGAAGATTAAAAGGGCTCAAAGCCCTTCTACTTAAGGAGCTACTCGGATTTGATGCTGGGGCTATTTTTGAGTACCTAAGAAATGTAGACGACTTTTACAACAGTATTGAAAACATTGATAGGATTATTGATGTGATTAAAGAAGCCGGCAGCGGCATAATCTTCGTAGCGACGCTGTATAAAGATTATTTAAAACGTCTAGAAGAGCTATTTAGAGAAAGTGGGATTAGGTATGCTATTGCCAAAAGTGGTAGCAAGGCTGTTGACAGGTTCAGAAGAGGGGAAGTAGATGTATTGATAGGAACAGCATCTTACTATGGAATACTTGTTAGAGGTCTTGATGAACCTCAGAGAGTAAGGTTTGCAGCGTTTATCGGAGTGCCACATATAGCAAAGAAACTTGACGAGTCTTTAAACAACGTGAGGACAATGTTCACTGTGTTAAAAGCACTGAAGAGTATGGGATGCGATGTAGAGGAGGAAGTGAAGAGCATAGTTGAGGTTATACAGAGTAGCACGCCTGCAATGCTAGCACTTTATTCAAAGGCTTTGAGAGGTTTGATAGAACCTCCCGACAACTTATCTAAGTTTGTAGAAACTTTGAAAAAGGTAAAGAGTAGAATTGTTGGCGAAGTGCAGCGGATACTTCGTACGAGAGAGTACATAGTTATAGAGAACTACGGCGTCATTACTAAGACCTCAAACAGCATTTACTTAGTTAAGCCAGACCCCTACACATATATTCAAGCTAGTGGAAGAACATCTAGAATGCTTGGGGGAAATAAGACACACGGTATAGCAATTGTGTTTGAAAGGTATAGAGAACTTGTAGAGATACTCGAAATGAGACTAAGAAAACTAGTTTCATTCACAGGCTTTAGGGAGTTCAAAGAGCATTTGCTTAAGGAAACCGTTAAAAAGGTTTTGGAAAGCAGAACCTCTTTAAAAACTCATCAAGACGCTCTAATTGATAACATAAAGCCTGTACTCCTAGTAGTAGAATCGCCTACTAAAGCCAAGACCATAGCATCCATGTTTGGGAAACCAGCTAAGAGAGTTTTTGGAGACGTGATAGTTTATGAAACAGTAATACCGTTAGAAAATCAGGTATATGTAGGAATAATAACAGCTACTAGAGGGCACATAACTGACCTTGTTGTCGATAAGGGCTTCCATGGGGTAGAGGTTAACGGTAATGAATACAAAGTAGTGTATGACTTTATTACAAAGTGTAGAGACTGCGGTGCACAACATGTTGGGGTATACGAGTCCTGCCCATACTGTGGCTCTATAAATGTGTACACGTCGGCAGTAGCATGTCACGTGCTACAAAAACTGGCCTCAGAAGTAAGCTCAGTATTTATTGCAACAGATCCTGATACTGAGGGCGAGAAAATAGCGTTTGACGTATATAACCTGCTGTTCGAGTTTAATAGAAGTATATACAGAATGGAGTTTAGCGAAGTTACAAAAACAGCTGTTCTTAAAGCCCTTAGAAACCCTAGAGGTATAGACGTGAACAAGGTGCTAACGCAGATTGTGAGAAGAGTTGCTGATAGGTGGATAGGCTTTGAACTAAGCATGTACTTGCAAAACGCCTTTAATAAGCCATGGCTTGGGGCAGGCAGGGTGCAGTCCCCAGTTTTGCTATGGACTGTCAATAGATACAAGGAGTACAACTCTAAGCGAGGTTACGCTATTGTTGCTAAGTGGAATGGATATAGGTTTCAGATATTTCTAGGGCGCGTTGATAAAGCTAGGGCAGAGGGAGTGGCTAGGAGGATAGCAGAAGAAGGAGCTAGAATAATTGATGTTGTGTATGAGGAGAGGACAGTAAATCCCCTCCCCCCGTTTACAACAGACACTCTAATATCTGAAGCTAACACATTTTACGGCTATACAGCATCTAAAGTGATGGCCCTAGCGCAAAACCTCTTTGAACTGGGCTTAATAACGTACCACAGAACAGATTCTACAAGAGTTTCGTCAGTTGGCATATCTATAGCTAGGGAAGCCCTAGATAAGCTAGGCTTACTCAAAACGTATTGTCCAAGGACTTGGGGAAATGATGAAAAGGCAGAAGGAGCTCATGAAGCCATAAGGCCCACGACTCCATTAAGTGCTGAGGAAGTTGTTGAAGCAATAGTCAAGGGTGACATAGGCGTTTTGACTAAAGTCTCAGGCGATCACATTAAGCTTTATGATCTTATATACAGAAGGTTTTTAGCAAGTCAAATGAGTCCTGCAAAAGTAGTTTACGTCAGAATGGTGCTAGACGCTGAAGGCCAAAGGGTCGCGGTAACACTACCTGTAGAAGTGATTGAGCCAGGCTTCACAGCACTATATCAATTGAAGCTCTATCCCCAGTTCAAAAACCTTAGTCCAGGGCTCATTATAAAATTTGATGATGTTGAAGTAGTCCAGGCCTCAGAAGTAAGGCTCTATAGAGTTGCAGACCTAGTTACGTTGATGAAAGTTCACGGTATTGGTAGGCCAAGTACATATGCAAAAGCCATCGACAATAATCTAAGGCATGGGTACATAATCTTGAGTAAGAGAAGAAAGGTTGCTATACCTACGAGACTAGGGTGTGAAGTCGCAGAAGTGATAGAGAAGGGCTTCGCAGATATTGTGGGAGTTGATGTAACAAAGAAATTAGAAGAGCTAATGGATGCTATTGAAAAAGGGCGATTTGATGTAACTCAGGCATTGGATAGCATTCGAGTTGTTGTGGAGACAATATGGAATAGAGGGATTCTATCCCCCACCTATAGCGTGGCTATGGGTATTGGCAGTGCTATTGGCACAGCAAATGAAGTACATGGAGCAGCTTAGAGTAAGGAGGTGGTTATTTGAAGCAATTAGGGACATAGCATTACCATTAAAATTATTTGACTTCACCAATTCCTGCAGTACTAGAACTTACGCCTAATAAGGTACCTATCAGCAGTGCCCTCAGCAGCTTTTCTCCTAATCTGGTGCTCCTTTAAGAACCTAGCAACTCTTTCTGCTAACTCAGCCTTGCACTCGCCACAGAGAAGCGCCCCAGATTTGCAAGAGCTATACCTATCTACCAGCCTCTTGTCGTCTTCCTCAAATAGCATCTCAAACATTTTGAATACGGGGCACATATCGGGATTACCGCCATACTTTCTCTGAAGCTCTGCTGTAGGTTGCCCTCCAGTAAACGCTCTCATAACTTTTTGCATGGCTACTTCTGGCAGATCTGTTGTGTATATTGCTGTTTCAGGCTTAGATGAAGACATTTTACCTCCTATACCGAGTCCTGGTAGTAATTTGTTGTGCAGCTGTGCAGGCTTTGGATAACCAAGCGAGGGCGCAAGATCTCTAGCTATTCTCCAGTACGGATCCTGATCTATGCCAGCTGGTATTAGAACCTCAACTCTTTCACCATATAAATGTGTTGGCAGAAACGCTACAGACATTTGTAGGGTTGGGTAAAATATCATGCCAACATTAGTTGAATCTGTAAAGCCAAAAGTTGCTCTCTGTGTGGAAAACGTGATTTTCTTAGCCACCTTAATTGCTATTGGATAGAGGAAGGAGATATCTTCAGAATCTATAATCACATGAGTCTTTGCAGGGTTGAGCCCGAGTGCTGCTAAGTCAAGAATGTTTTCATATGCAAGCTTGTTGTACTCCTCTAGCGACCCACCTTCACTATGCCAGAACTTTTCGTCATCAGTCATTTGAAAGAAGAGCTCTAACCCCATTTTATCCTGAAGCCATTTCGTGAATATCCACGGGAGTATGTGACCCAAGTGTGTGTGTCCAGAGGGACCCCTACCTGTATACAAAGCGCATCTAATACCAGCTTTGTATGCCTCTAAAAACCTGTCAAAGTCTCTGTGTGAGTAAAAGACGTAGCGTCGAATCATTAAATGTAGCTCTCCTGTTATACTCCTTAGTAACTCTACTTCACTTTCAGTTAAGGGCTTGGATCCAAATATTTTTATAAGCTTATTATAATCTACAAACGCCTCTGCTTCCCACGGGGTTACATAAACGCCTTCGGACCCCACAAACATTGATCACCAATGTGTGTAAGGTTTTCATACTCTGAATTATGGTAATATAGCAAAGCCTAAAAAGCTTTTTAATAAGATATTTACAGCAAAGAGTACCATAAGCGCTCCCAAGAGTGCCATGAGAACCCTGTAGCCTTTTTCGCTAAGGAGTCTTGTCCCGCGTCTAGAGGCTTCAGCTACTAGAGAAAGCCACGCAAAGTCTATCCATACATGGGCAGGGTACATGATGATTATAGAGGCTATGCCCAGCTCAAAAATCCGTGTTATGAGGGATAAACCTACGCTTATCCACCATATAAGGAAGAACACGTTGAAGGCTGTAAATGTAAATCCCACAACGATGGGGCTTCTAGACACTTTACCACCGCTTTTAGCGTTTTCTATGTGAAAACCTTTGAAAACATCGCGAAATATCATATAAGCAAAGTATAGAATTATAGCAACACCTGCGCATAGTATGAGAACTTTAAGACTCTCCAAAAATATCTTCATAGTGTTAAATGCAACAGTGAGCATTATTACATACGGTAGCTCAAACATCATGTGTCCAAATGCTACAAGTGCACCACTCTTCCAACCACCTCTAGCTCCAAGAGCCATAGTTGCAATAGTTAATGGCCCAGGGCTCAAGGCTCCTGACGGGGAGACTACAAGTGTTTGCAAAGCTAATGATGCTTCTGGGTTCACGAATTACCTCCTGGATACATCAATCCACTGAAAAGAGGCCATGTCGTGAATGAACTGCGTTATTATGTCTAAAACATGGTGTAAGCACTCCTCATCGTCACCAAGCCCCTTCTCGCTGCAAAGCCCCTTAACAATGTTCCATCCACTGGCATCTTCTGTAAGAACAGTTACGCAACCTTCATTAAATCTTCTACTAGGTGTCTTATATAATGCGATATAGGCTCTGAGGCTGTTTAGCAAGTCAAGAAGGCGTATCATTCTGTACCTAGCAGTACACACGTCAAGCCCGTAGAGATTGTAAAACGCTGTTCTCTCAATAGCATCTAGTTCTACAGCTACTCTAACACCATCTTCTGTCCTAAATATTCCCCTATCCTTCAAATGTGCAGCACCTAGCTAAAACTTAAGTGAGATAGAGTTGCCCTACTTTATTGATAATACACGAAGCCTGTGATCAACATATAAACTTTTTTGAGCATCACGTCTTAACTATTCTATGAGAGTAACTTAAGGTGTAATTGCGTGGTGGAGACAGGAGTAGCTCTATCTGAAGAATTTTTAAAGTTTCTGCTGGCTAGAAGAAGTATTAGGAGGTTTAAGGCTGACCCAATTCCTATAGATGTAGTGAAGAGGGTTTTGGATATAGCTAGGTACGCCCCTAGTGCAGGAAATAGACAGCCATGGATATTTGTTGTTGTTACTAACCCTGAAGTAAAGAAGAGCCTCGCTAAGATACATAGGTGGGCATACCCACTAGAAGAAGCTCCCATGGGCATAGTAATTGCATGTGATAAAAATACATCACCAGACTCTTACCATGTTGATTGCGCTAATGCCACAATGTACATTATGCTAGCCTTACACGCACTAGGTCTTGGTAGCGTGTGGCTTCAGACACTTAGAAATGTTGAAGAGATTCAGAAGATACTTAACTTACCGCAAAACTACATACCTATAGCCATGCTTGCAGTAGGGTACCCCGCAGAGTCTCCGATTCCTAGGCCTAGGAAAGAGCTCAGGGAAATAGCTTTTCTAAATACCTACAGTAACCCGCTATCCTAAGCCTTTTCCGATATTTCAACCCTTTTTTCAACCTCTATTACCAGGGGCTCTACAAAGTTTAGTATTTGTGAAGAGTACCTTGTCTTCCCCCTCAAAACCCTTATGAGCCTCACATTTTCACTAGGGTCAAATGGCAAAGCCCTAATATCAGCGAGCTTAGGATGTGCATAGAATACATTGTCAAAGACAGGTGATCTGAGAACATCTTCTAGCTCCCACTTCATACCATAGGACATGTAGGCCTCTTCAACAACTCTTCTAACCCTTCTCCTATAAACCTCTATATTCGCTTTTTCAACAGTTCTAAATCTTGTTAAAACAGCACCAACAAAAGGTGGTTTATCATTAGGCGGCAACCCTCTAATATCTCTTATTAAAAAGTATAGTGCTGTTAAAGCAAAGCTTGTCTTAGTCACTGGGGTTATCAAGGCATTAGCCATTTTTATCAGAGGCCCTATCAACCCGTACATTTGTGGCGGCAAATCTAGGACTACATAGTCAAATTCTGATAACTTTTCAACAATTTCTCTCCTTAATGAATATACTCTCTCTGCAGGTACGATTAAGTACTTCGCCAAACCTATGTACTCAGGTTTTGAGGGAACTATAGCTAAATTCTCAGTGGCTTTATAGATAATGGGCTCTCCAGAGCCCACAATCCATTCGAGAGAGAAAACCTTCTGCTGAGCCTTAGCATAGCCAAGAATCTTTTCAAAACTAGTTGGGGGGATGAAGACCTCAGTGATATTAGACTGCGGGTCGGCATCAATAATCAAAACCTTCCTACCAAACTTCTCAGAAAGTGTTGCAGCAATAACGCTTGCTAGTGTTGTCTTGCCAACACCCCCCTTGTAATTGGCTATGGCAATAACTCTAGTCACAAAACTTCACTTATTGAAGCCTTCTCTTAAAAGATTATTAAACTTTCATGAAGATGTTGTTATGGTATATAAACAGCACTCTCGCTATAATGATTTTAGCTCTATAGCATATTTCAGCAAGATAGCATAGATAATATTGAAACAATTTTGCGCACTTCGTGAAGGGCGATTTCACGAGTTAATTTAATTGCCTAATACTAATTGAATACTCTGGAGTACGTTTACTATGACCTATGCAAGAAATTGAGGTAGCTTATTCAAATGCTTTACAACATTATTCGATTAAGTACTTCGATTTAAGCTTATTAGAGCTCTCAAGGCTCTTTAATAGGTGTGAGGCCCCATGACGAAGGCTAGTGTGAGTGGTGTTTTAAGAATACTACTGTATACCATAGTAACATTTATAGCTACAGCACTACTCACAGTTGAAACTCCTGCTACTGGAGGATATTTCAACTTAGGTGAGGCCGCTATATATGTTATCGCATACTTAGCATCACCATTAGTAGCCGCTATTTCAAGTGGGCTTGGCCCTGCCCTTGCTGATCTTGTTCTAGGCTACTGGTATTTTGCCCCAGCAACGCTTGTCATAAAGTTCTGCGAGGGCTTTATAGTATCAAAGCTGCTCAGGGTTCTAAAGGTGGGTCCTAAGAGAGGCCTAGCAGTAATCATTAGGGTAGTAGCACTGTTTATGGGGCTTGGCTTAGCAAGCATCATTATACTCAAGCTATCTCTTGGTGGTGGTGCAACTTCTATAGAGGTCTCATGGACTCCGACCTATGTTTTTGGCTTCTTAGTATCTATACCACAACTAAAAGTGGGGGTACCATCCTATGTATGGATAGCCATAGCGTTGACATTCATCGCCATAGTCTCGCTATATGTGGCTGTGCTTCATAATAAGCCCTACGCTGTTGCAATGGCTCTAGGAGGCTTGATAATGGTTATAGGGTACTTTCTCTATGAGTACTTCGTGTCAAATCCAATCATACTTGGGAGAGACCCCATGGGAGCAATATTTGAAATACCTGTGAACATTGGGCAGTTTATAGTGGGGATAGTCTTAGCGCACCCTGTGGTGCAGTTTATTGAAAGAGCTCGCAGCACTTGAGGTTAAGAACCTATCAGTTTATGCAAATTCTCAAACCATCTTAAGGGGCATAACTTTTTCTCTTGAAAAAGGCGAGAGGCTACTCATAGTTGGTAAATCAGGCAGTGGAAAAACAACATTATTGAGAAGCCTCACGGGAATAGCTCAAGAGCTCTTCAAGCTCTCTGTTTTTGGTTCTGTGAGCGTGTACGGGGAAAAGGTTTTAAACAGTGTTGAGGCCTCGAAACATTTTTTCTATGTGCCTCAAGAGCCCTGGTACTCCATAGCAACACCCTATCCTATACTTGAACTACTTTTTGACAATAGATGCAACATGTGTTTGAAATCTATAGAGAATTTTGCTAGAAAACTTGGGGTTTATGAAAAGCTTTACGAAGCTTCCACAGACCTTAGTGCAGGAGAAGTGCAACGTCTGGCCCTTCTTCAAGCACTTGCCGTAAAATCTCATACTGTTTTAATAGATGAGATCACATCGTACCTCGATTCTGAGGCTAGGAGGAATGTAGTAGAGGCTGTAAAAATCATTTCAGAGCAGGGTGTAGCAGTTGTTGTTGTTGATCACGATGTAGAGTTGTGGCATGGAAGCGTAGACAAGGTGCTGTACATTGAAAGTGGTGTTGGCAAGCTTTACGAGGATCCTATGGACACGCCTATGGCTTTAGATCTTAAGAGGCTTAGAAATGAGCTTAAGAACTCAAAGCATGTAGTAGAGAGCTCCAGAAGTACTCCAGTGCTCGTAGCAGAGGGGGTATGGTTTAAGTACCCTGATGCTGCTGATTACATACTAAAAGACGTGCATGTCACGATACACCCACATGAGGTTACATGGATTAGGGGCGGATCTGGAAAAGGAAAATCAACACTACTAAAGGTATTAGCAGGAGTGCTGAAGCCTAGTAGAGGGTGGGTTAAGAGGTTTACAAAGGAGGTACAGCTAGTTTCAGAAAACCCGCTTCACTATATTTCAAATCCTACTGTTGGAGAAGAGCTGCAGTGGGATACAAACCTTGCGATGCTTATAGGATTAGAGAGCAAGCTCAGCACCCCTATAACACTTTTGAGTAGTGGAGAGAGGAGGAGACTGGCAATAGCTTCGGCATTTCGAAAACAGCCAAAGCTACTGCTTATAGATGAGCCTACAGTTGGCCTGGATCCGTGGAACACTATAGCGGTGGTCAAGCTCTTATCATTGTTACAGAGCAGGGGCTCTGCAATTGTTGTTGCAAGTCACGGTGAGGAGTTTGAATGCATTGCTTCGAGGATAGTGGAGGTGTGAACACCTTGCCAGGATTATCAAATGCTTTGTCAAGAGTTACACAACTAGTTCTTAGATCACTTTTTCTCTACGGGCTCATCGAAGCTAGAGAAGGCTCTACTTTACTTCAGCTATTGTTTACAATAGTGGCTCTAATAGTAGTAATAAAGAGCTATGTTTTTGCTGTGTGCATCCTACTAGCTGTATTCATAGTGTACATTGTTCATGGAATTGGAAAGTATCTGAAGTACTCTCTGGCATTAGCTACGCTACCAGCCCTCTGGATGGCGTTGTCAAATGCGTTAATAGTGTATTTAAGAGGCGGAGATGTTGTTAGAGCAATTGTTTCTGTGTTTTTTAGGGCTGAATCGGGATCAGCTATTGTTCTACTATTTCTACATACCTTAAATATTTCAGAGGTGTGCTTCATACTGTATAAATTATCTTCAATGGCTTCTTTTGCTACAACATTATTTTGGAGGTTAGCATCACAATTCATAAAAGAAGCCAGCGAAATTCTTTACATACACGGATTGAAAGGTGAAAAGACTTGGAAAACCCTTGCTATGCTATTCATAAGGGGAGAGGAAATGATACAGTATTTTACGGAAGGTATATACCTTAAACAGTATAACTATAGGCCCAAGGTAATGTACTCCAGCAGAGCAGTGGCAATACAAATCCTCCTACTTAGTATAGCAACGCTCTTATTATTCCTCTAGCCACACTATCTGTTTGACCCCTTGGTACTCATCCATGTTACTTTACATTTATTCACAGCCACATCAAGGGTTTTCCACCTTATCCACAGGGCTCTCAGTATCCCTATTGGGTCATGGGTGGCTGTTGGCTTAACTGCGTGGGGCCCAATCTATCACCTGCCTAGGCTTAGAGCTGAGTTTTCATTACTTAGGTGGGTTCAGAGAGGCAAATTACAGCGTACAATAACTTCATCTGTGCTAGAGCTCACCACACTTAGAGCATCTCTTAACCCTATCACTACGCGCTAGAAAAGTCTTGAAGTGTTCCTCAGGTCTCTCAGGTCTACATAGACTGCCAGGGCTCTGTATTCCCTCATTCTCTTCTATAGCTCTCTGAACGCTCTTGAAATATGCCTAGTAAATCCTGTGGTGCCGCTCATAATCTTTAACGTGATTAATAATTTCCTTAGCGGGCTCTTTTACCAAGCTTCTCTAAATCATATAGTACATTACCTGACACAGTACTGTAGCTTCTAGGGGATGCACTATATCTACCTCGTCTGGCGAACCAACTCTTGTATAGATAACGGCTCTAACTTACCTACTGACTACTCCGCCAGCTATCCTCCTAATCCTGCTCTCAGGAACCCTGAACTTACCACTAGCAGCTCTAGTAGCCTAATCCCCCTTTAACCCATTGTGAAAGAGTAGCGTGGCTAGCACAAAGCCTCTGGTGAACCTCCTCAGACCTCAACAACCTCATCTAAAACACCCCTATTGCACGAGCTCAAAGTACATTTTCTAATATTGTTGAAGAGCTTTAGATACTTAAATGTTGTGGCTGTGATTAAGAGTTCACTAATAGGCATTAGGTGTGCACCTGATAAGGTTTTATATGGCTTAGCTAGCCAGGTACTAGTAGTAGGTGCTGAGTATGATTAGTAGGATAAACATTGATTGCAGTGTTTTTGAGTATAGATTGTTAGACGTATTGAATAGGTATGTAGAGAAAAATCGCTGTGAGTGCATAGCTCTTAGTGGCGGTATTGATACAACACTTATAGCTGCTATTGCTACGTTTAATGGTATAGAGCTGAATGGTTTCTATGCTTATTATGTAAGTGGAATTCCTAGGGACATGCCCTACGTTATTTATGTTTCAAAGAAGTTAAACATACCTACAGAGTTCATCTCCATGGACTTAGAATACATAAAGAGCGCCTTAAATGATGTTTATAGGTGTATAAGTAAAGGTGCACACCATGAATTATGTGTTGAGCTCCGAAACGATGTTGTGTTTTATACTGTACTTAAAGTTGCCAAAGAACATGGATGTAGTTGCATTTACACTGGTAGTGGTGGGGATGAAGTATTTGCTGGCTATGGATTTATGCTGTGGCTACCTGAAGAAGAGTTAGAAGGTTATAGAGAGAAATGGGGTGTTGGAGGGAGGTACCCTGAGATTGAAATAGGTAAGTGCCTGGGTGTGAACGTTGTAGCACCTTACTTAAGTAAGGAAGTTCTTGAAGAGGCTATGAAGATCCCTGCAAGGTGTTTAAGGGGGAGTGGATTTGAGGGAAAGAGAATCTTAAGAAACATTCTTAGCAGGTTTGGAATGGAGTTTATAGGTGAAAGAGTTAAGACACCTGCTGAAGCAGGTGCAGGTACAGACTCAATTTGCATAACCCCTTAGGGGTGAAGGGGTTTGAGAGCACTATTAAGCTCCGGCGGAAAAGACTCGTTCTATGCATTAATGGTAGTGGGTAATGTGGACATGGCTATAATGCTTTCATACGAATTTCCTAGACCTAGCCCGCACCTAATCAACATGGGTAAGTCCATTGAAACTCACTTAAAAGCTAGTATACCAGTACTAGTAAAGCATTTGAGAAAGGGACGTGAAAAGGCTGAAACAATAGAAATTCTCAGAAGGTTAGGAGTATCAGAAATTATTGCTGGGGATGTGTATGTGGAGGACCACTTAAAGTATATGGAGGGGATAGCAAGTGAGGTTGGAGCAACTCTTATAGAGCCTCTGTGGGGGGAGGACCCAGAGGATCTACTATATAAAGAGATTGAAAGTGGATTGGAAGTGCTGGTAATAGGTTGTAGAAGTAGTTTAGAGCAATGGCTTGGTGTAGAAATAAATGAAAACAATATCACAAATTTTGTAGAGAGTTGCAAGACTAGCGGGGTGGACCCTCTAGGCGAAGGGGGAGAGTACCATACATTAGTTGTTAACAGCCCTATTCATGTTGAGAGAGTAGGGTACCAGAAAGTCTCATTTGAAAGCTATGAGGATTACTTGATAATACGTATCTTGTAGAGACGCCCTGTAGCTGAGTTACTGTGGGTAATGTGCGCACACTAGAGTAATTATGTAATTGAATAGCTTTGAGCTAAGCCTTAGAGCTAGTTAGCGTTATCTAGTAGTAATCCCCTAATAACCACTCGTTTCCTATGAAAGCTCTTCTCAAACCTGCTTTGTGCACAGCCTCCTTAGCCTTTCTTGCATGGCTTTTACTTGTTGGAGGCAAGTCTCTTAGGAGGTGGTTTGGGTGAAATGCTAGAAGCACTATAGGAGTAGCGCTATCTAATGTTGCTATGTACTCAGCAATGCTAAAGACCTCTTCTTCATCTACATAGCCAGGCACTAGCAATATGCTTACAACAAGTAATGGAATTTCCCTTCTCTCCGAAGCTAAATCAGCGACTATTTTCACATTTCTCTTTAACCTCTCAACAGCCCTTTGCCCATCTACGCCTGTAAGCGCTTGGTACACTGCTGGTGTCCAAGCCTTCCAGTCAATTTTAACTATACCCCCACTAACAAGGCTTAGCTTAGCCATTTCCTTCATAATGCCCTCATCTACGAGGCCATTAGTTTCCCAGCAAATCCTCTTCACAATACTCTTTCTCTTCGCCTCCTCAACAATTCTTCTAGAGACCTTGATTGCATAGATAATGTGAGGCCCAGGATCTCCACCAAAGTAGCACACGCAGGGTACCCTGCTCACCATGGCGGCTTCGAGAAGCTCGCGCTCTCAGACACTCTGTATCTAGCTCTAAGCCCTTTATCCACGACAATGTTTTTGTGCTCCCAGTTCTGGCAAAACAGGCAATCGAGGTTACAACCTGCAAAAAAATACTGCTAGATTGTAGTAGCCATACTCAGGTCCTTGAGCTAGAGCGAACTTGGGGTAACCAGCACCAGTATACGCAGGGCAAACAGGTGTAGCTACACAGTTAGTTGGCAGGGGATCTAAATAGTAGTGCATAACTCCATAACTAAACCCCTCCATAGGTTTCAATGCACCTCCATCATTTTTCCACACACCACAAAAACCAAGCCCATTTAAAGGAATAGAGCACATATTTACACATAAGGAGCACCTAACACCATCACTACTCGTAGGGGGCTCTGGTGGTAGCCCCAATCTCTTTCTGTACTCCCTATGCATCCTCATCACTATGGGCAAAGCCTCCTCAGGGCTCTTCCTCAGGCACTCAACGCACACACCAAGAATATCGCTAACTACTTTACTGCTCTTTCCACAAAGCTTGCAGTTGCCCATTCCAAACCACGCCCTACCTGGCCTCCTCCCCCGCCCTGAGGGGCGAGGCCTTCAGTTGTAAAATATAGCAAGAAGGCTAAAATACGTGATTTAAGCAGTAGTTACCTTGTGAATACTATGAATGACCTAGGCACGCTCTTTGAGGTATTCATAACGTTTCTAAAAATAGGTGCTGTAATGTTTGGTGGAGGCTATGCGATGATACCTATACTCAGGTATGAAGTTGTTGTACGCCATCATTGGCTTTCTGAAAGCGAGTTCCTAGACTTGATAGCAATTGCAGAATCCACACCAGGACCCATAGCGATTAACTCTGCTACCTATATAGGGTACAAGGTGTGTGGTGTGCTTGGCTCTATAGCAGCTTCAGTAGCCGTTATCTTACCACCGTTCTTCGTAATTTTAGCTGTTGCAATGGCTCTGCAGAAGTTCTATGAAAACTACTACGTGAGGAGTGTGTTAAATGGCATAAGGGGGGCTATAATAGGGCTTGCTTCAGTAGCTCTAATTACAGTTGTGAAGGGGGTTTTCAAGGATCTTAAATTCCTATCAGCAGTAGCTACAACAATTATAGCTGTGATAACATTTCTAGCTGTGGCTGTATTTGACGTAGACCCAGTTATAGCCATAGCTGCATCAGCGCTACTAGGTCTCGTACTAGGCCTTGCAGGTATTTGGCTACTTTAGCCTCTGTAGGTGTTGGAAATAGAGCTACAGGGCTTTCCCTATAAAACGCCTAGGATTGGGCAAGTAGAGCTAGCAAAATTTATTGCTGAAAAGCTTGGGAGAGATGATATAATAGTTGTAGCAGCTCCCACAGGTTTTGGCAAGACCATTTCTATACTCTACGCAATCAAGAATCTTATTAGAAGAGGGGAATTTGAGCGAGCTCTCTATGTGGTTAGAACGCGAAACGAGCTAGATTCGTTTATAAGAGAGGCAAGGCTTCTTGAAATGCGTTTTGCAGTTCTCTACAGTGGTAAGAGGATGTGTCCATTAATTCACGAAGTGCCGTTCGCTAATGAGGCTTCTCCAGAGGGTTTCTGGCTTTTCTGCAACATCATGAGAGTGCATGGTAAGTGCAGGTTCTATCCTAGGCTCCAGCTCTTTCACACACAAATACTGATTTCCACTATATCTGATTACACAGACCACTACAATATTGCTAGAGGGCTTGCTGAAAAACTTGGTGTATGCCCCTACTTTGCAATGATTGAGGCACTAGAGCATGTAGAAGCCTTTGCACTAACATACCCCTACATCTTTAAAGAAAGTATTTGGAGAGCTGTGCTAGGGGAAATAGATACCTCGCATACTGTACTAATAGTTGACGAGGCTCACAACCTCCTAAACGTGGGCAACATTATGGGGGATACAATAACCGCAAAGGAGCTTTCAAAAGCTCTTTTGGAAGTGGGGGATCTCTCTATCTCAAGTAACATTAGTAGTTTTATTAAGGAGCTTGCAGAGAGAGTGTCCAAAGCCGGGAAAGAGCTTGGGGATAGAGGCTATAAGCACTTAGATAAGAGTGAGCTGAATATTGATGAGGAGCTTGTAGAGAAGCTAAAGGATGTCGCATTTAATGTAATGGTGAAGGCAGTTTTAAACACAAGTAAGGCGCTCTCCACAACACTACCTCACTTAGCATCAGTTCTAGAACTAGCACTAGATGAATCATATGAAACTTTCCTATCCAGGGATTACCGCGGGGATTTAGCACTCTCAGTAATGCCCTCTTCTTTTAAACCCTTAAAGAGGGTCTTGGAAAGGTTCCCAAGTATAGTTGCTCTAAGTGCTACACCACCATCGTCGCGGTTTTTCGAAAGCATTGTAAAAGTAGAGAAGAAAGTGCGCACAGTAGATGTTGAAGAGTGGGGCGCTAAAAACTTTCTAAAGGAGAACACAGCTATAGTCATCTACACTAATGCCACAACAAGCTACCGCTCTAGAAGCCCTGAAATGTTTAAAAAGTATGCACAACTTATAGAAGCTGTTTACAATGCCATGCCTAAGGGAATACTGCTGACTGTGTATCCTAGTTACGAAGTTTTAAGGGCTATAGTAAGCGAGTTGCCGGACACTATAAACATTGTTATTGAGTCTTCGCAACCTCTTTCAGAAATTGTTAGACAAGTTAAGACGTTTAAGAAAGCAGCTTTAAACATTGTCGCTGGAGGAAGGCTTGCCGAAGGAATTGAAGTTGTTGAAAAAGGGAAAAGCCTAATTAAGGTAGTGATAGTGGTTGGTGTACCCTATCCACAGCCAGACGACTATACACGAGCTATAGCAACAGAAATTAACAAGATTGGGGGGTCTTCAGCAGATTTCTTCAGGGAAATAGCGTTAATAAGAGTCTTGCAAGCTGTTGGAAGAGCTGTTAGGTCAGAAGAGGACAGAGCTGTAATTGTTCTAGCTGACAACAGGTATGTGGCACAATCCCTATTACCAGGGCTAGGCCTGCGCCCAAGAATAATTACGCGTAGAATTGACGAGATAGTGAAATTTATTGTACAGCTTTTTGAGAATGAAGACGTTTAAATGCATTCCTTCAGGAAAATAGCTATGCTCAGAGCGCATCTCCAGATTCTAGTCCTAGGCAGCATCACTGCACTGGTTTCACCATGTAGATCACGTAGCTGTAGTTGACGGCTTATTTATGGCGGGGCTTCAAAGCTGTGTTAGAGGCTTTATCCACGCGATACCCACGTTTTTAGCAATGTTTTTCACAGTCTCTAGAGCCTCATTAACACATGTACTAGCATTGCATGTGCATTTATATAGATGCGTAAAGCTCTTTTTATCAGTTGCTCCAAAACCCTTGGCTGCAGGTTTCCAACAGATAGCTTTGCCCAGAGCCTCGGCCAGGGGCCTCTCTAAGTCGAGCTCGGTTAAGGCGTAGATAACACTGACAGGCTCTACGCAGCTTTTTGAAGTAAGGTAGTCTATGTGCCACCATAACCTCTTCTTATCCTTTGCCAAGTGGTGTTTTAATCTGCTTCTCAGCCCCCCAAAACCCCTTGCTGAGCCAATATAAGCGTAGAGCCCGGGTTCAAGCGTAATGAAGCCTATTGGTAGTGTGAGCGGTGTTGCAGATGCAACACTTATGACAAGTATGTAGACTCCTCTCTCACAAGGAATATTATTAAGGTTCATTCAAACCACTCGTAGAGATAGAGCTCTAAAGCTGTTCACAGAAAAGAACATACTGAAAATACTTAAAAACAGAAGGTTACCTGCTAAAACACTGCACTAGCTGACCATAAAGCTTTGTGCTCTTAGCCATGGCGATTTTAAGTAGTGATGAAAATATGTGGTCGCCATAAACCTTCCGGAGGCTCTCTAAAACAGTGCACACACTCTTCTTACACATTGCAGCGTTTATGAAACTGCCATACCCTGGTGCAACATTGTTGAGGAGCTCTATAAGCTCTGCGCAAGGCTCTTCACACAATTAGTCCACCAGTAGAGTACCCAAATCTGCTCACACCTATATCTCTGGCTCGCGCAGGCTACCACCTATCTACAAAAAACCGTTGACAAATTGTAAGGATTTTTGGAAAGGTATGGGGATCACTATTCAACTCTTTTTAGCTACTCCCAGCTGTAGAAAGCTCAAAACGCTCTTGACGGCCTCCTCGTGAAACTTCTCGTCAAGAATAATCTTGTCAACTAGCATAGACACGAAGTTGCCCTCACTTATAAAATCCTTTATCAGCGGTATGAGAAGTTTATGATATGTTTCCTCACCTACAAAGCCCTCGACTATAACCAGGGATTCGAGGAGCTTCCTAAGCTCCTCAAGGTCTAGTTGAATCTTCGTATTTAAGTATTCCTCCACTTGTTCAAGACCGATGTATAGTGATCCAAGGAACTCTCTGCAAGAAATGCTTTGAGACATTAGATTAGACAAGCTCACTATCCTTTCTAATATCACTGCATGTTTATCGCTTTCAAGTGCTATGACTTCGAAGAGAACTCTGATAGCAGGGTCGCTCACTTTATTAGATAGCTTAATGTACACCATAGCTACTTTCTTTTCTAATTCAATAGAGCACCTTAAGATCTTTTTAAGAAGCTCTGGATCCATATCCACAGCCCCTGCTTATAACACACCACACAGGACTATATATCTATCTTACTTCATATTTTCCTAAAGCGATATATTACGTGAATTAGTCGCCTTAGGAGTGTGCAAGTTTTACGAGGTCCTTCTCCTACCCCCTGCAAATAATAGAAGTGCTATTGCCATGCTTATGCTTACTGCTACTACTAGTGCAGTTAGGCCCGCTCTTGGCGGTGCACTGTTTTGAGGAAGTGGTGTTGTTGTCTGGTTTGCAGGTATTTGAACATTTATTGCTATTTCATTGCTTTCACTTTGCGTTGTAAAGCCTGTTTCTAGTGCAATAGCTTTAAAGATGTATGTTCCTGGGTCTGAAAAGAATTGTGTGGGTATTACAGCTCTTCCACTAGGATCCATAGTTAAGGTTGTGTAGTTCCTCCACAGAGGCTCTTCTTGTCTTCTGTACACAACGATTATAGGTATTGATGCGTTTGGCGTTATTGTTACTGTAAGCCTTGTGCTATCACCTACTGTGAGAAGATTCTTTTCAGTAGATATCCTCACACTCGGCTTTAGCTTTGCAATGCGAATTGTAATAGAGTTGCTCACAGCCTCTCTAAACCTCTCAGTTTCAATAGTCCTCCCCCTAACATATACTGTTCCAACTAAGCTAGGCTTCCATGCATAGCGAAGAGAGCCGTTCTTAGAGAACTCTAGAGATGCTATGGGGTACCAGTCAAAGCCGTTTAAGCTGTACTCAAGGACAAAACCCAGGGGAGCCTTAGGCTCTATGAAACCCTCTATGGAGATTTGCTGCCCAAATACTATTTCAGTTGTATTAGCTTTTATAGAGACCTTAGGAGTCGCGGGTACAATTATAATAGTTGATGTTAGAAAGGATTTGTTGATACCATATGATGTCGTGTAGTTAGCAATAGCTGTGACGCTGTAGAGACCAGGGCCTAGAAATAGGAGCTGTTGGAAAGAAGTTTGGGATTGGGGTTCAAGCGCAGCATAGTATTGAACAACGCGTTGGCTAGAGTTCACGTATATCGATAGATAGACGTTGTACACGGGGTGCACATCAAAATTCTGCAATCTAACTATGAGCTGAACCCCATTGGTTATGTAAGAGTAGTCTATATAGGCAATGACACTCGATGGCGGTACGTAAATGTTCACTGGTATTGCCTTAGTGAAGGAAACAGCCTTTCTACTGCCATTAGCTAGCTCAACATACCCCTGCAAAGTGATCTTAAGGACATCTACGAGTGTTGAACCTGGTTTGGACTGAGGATATGCTGTGCTGCTGAGGGGAATGGAGATTGTTATTAGAGCGTGGTCCCCCCTGTCCCTCAGAAACCCCACATACCTGGATACAGAGATGCTAGCTAGTGAAAGAGACACACTTGTTATACACAATTGCGAGCCCTGCCCTTTTTCCCGCAAGTTCATGGAGATGCTGACATTCGCTATACTACCTAGTGTGAATGTTGCGGGTGTGTAGATGTCTAGCTCTATAACCCAGTCAAACCAGTTGGGTATGACCTCGCTATAGTGGAGCACCTGGCTCTTAACGTGTGTAGGGATTACTAGGATGAGTAGTAGAAAAAGGGTTGTCGCTACTGCACCTCTTAATCCCATCATTTCCTCCTCCACAAAGCCAGTAAGGAGAGAGCTAGAGAGAGTGTAGCTACACATATTGCAATGTATGTAATTCTATTTAAAAAGCTTTGTGTTGTGTGAGCACTCCGTACCTGTTCCGCTACACTAGAGAGGCTCTGCCCTAGGTTTTGTAACTCGGCTTGGGTGCTCTGCATACTTAGGAGCAGCTGGCTTATTGAAGAGTTTAAGGCGTTCAACCTCTTGATGATGTTCTCAATCCTCGCAGCTGTATCACTTTCACTCCGTTGCTCCTTGGCTAAGTCAATTACCAAGTAAGAGCTTTTGCATGAAAATGACTCGAGGCCTAGGCTTACAGAGACATTTTCAATTATTATGTGAACCCACCTATCGCCGCAGGGAACAAGAGTACAAAAACATCCACTACTATTAGTAATGCCTATGGATGAAAACCCGCTTGAGGAGAATGTGAAAATAGTTTCATTAGCTATCGGAGCCCCCGCCCTCATGACACCTATGCACATCTCAAACAGGGGTTTTCTCCTCATTACCACTGTTATTGAGTTACTTCCAAACCACCTGCGCCAACTTATCACTGGTTGGGTGTGCAGAAAGCCATCTACATACATAGAGTCAATCTCACTACCCCAATTCACGTAACTTACACTCATCTTACCTATAGTTAGTGTAGTATTTGCTAAGACTAGGGGTAGCTGAGGTGCTAGAGAAACACCTTCTAGCGCAACATCAATGCCTAGGAAACCCCTGAGCACAGCTCTATAGAAATCAGCACAGGGCACACCATCATATAGCACACTCTTGAAGTACGCAGAAATGAGCTTTAGAGCTTGGGCAGAGTAGCCATAGTATGCCAATGCCTCTATAGCGTCAGTGATAACCTCTCTAGGTATGCGAATTTTTTGCACATCTACGCGTGAAAGGAAATTGGCTACAGAATACATGTGATCCTCTGAGTTTGGTACATTATAAGCAGGTATTGCAGAGGCTTCAATAACATTTTCGTAGCTGAGAACGTCTTCACCTGCTTTGATTGAGTACCTAACACCTATGTAGAGGTTGCGAAGTATCTCTTCAACCAAACTCCTATAGGCTCTCGCTTGAGAAGCGACATCGGGGTGCCCTCTAAGAGTCGCCACTAGCTCTATGATACTAAGGGCTCTGCGTGTCTTAGCCAATTCCAGGCTACTACTGCTTGTGCTAGCATTAATCAAAACCTTTAGAACATCTAAAAGGCGTTGAACATCAATGACCTCACTGCACTCAGCTCTAGCTAGGTGTAGGTATAGTGCGACTGCATTTGCATAAGCCTCGTCAATAGAAGATGGCCGAGAATATGGGTAATAGCAACTCGTAGAGGCATTCATGAGCGTGGAGAGGTATAGGTAGGACACCACTTCAGTTGGGAACATACCGATGAAGATATCCTCCAATCCTTCGCTACTTAGCATGTTAATTGTGTTAAAAAGTGATAGCGCATAGAGGCTCGACACCTCATAACTCGTGGTCTGGATAGTAGGGTACTCTGTAAATAGCTTGCTAAACACGCGGGCTGTGTAATCAATGAACCGTACCACTGCATCCTCTGTAATTTCAACACTCTTGTCAAAGGATATGACAATATTTGCACAGCTACCTGAAGACACCAACACTTCAATTTCAATACTTGTATTAGTGGTGTGCAGAGTTTTGATGTTGGGCATAACTGAAACAGTCACTTCATTGCCGCGGGTCTCTATAACTACACGGTTTTCAGAAGCGTTAAATAGCACATAGCTTGTGTTTAAATTCACTACAAACTCAACGGTTGTTACAGGATCTGATGTTGTTGGACATACAGAGGTGTACACACTTTTTGCAGAATAGAAAGGCGTAGTGTATATGGTGATTTGAGAACCGCTAACATAGTATGTCGCTTTCGAATAGAACCCCCCAAGCTCAAGCATAAAGGAGCTCAGCTTTAATTCCTCCAGAGAAACATTATCAATCTCAATACCAAGGCCTAGTGTAATTAGAGTAGCAGACTCCTTAAAGGCTATGGCAATAGGTCTTCCACCCCTTAGGTAAACACTTACATCAACACCCTCATCCATAGCTGACGGCAAATCCCTTAGAACAGTAATTAACTGGGGAACCCCTCTCCCGTAGAAGAAGATTTTTGGAGAATTGAGCACAGTACGTTGAGAGACAACTGGAGGGGAATTAAACAAGTTCACAGATATAAACAAGACTAGCAATGCTGAGGCTATACCCACCTTCATAGCATCTCAGTAAACTACTTGTTATCTACTTCTAATAAGTGCTTTGCAGTTAGGCGACTAGCAGTCTAAGTAGTGAGAGCAGAAAAACTTAGATTCTGTTTAAGCAATAGTATTCAGAGGGGATTAGAGAGTCTTGAGAAAAGTAAAGGCCATTGCCATAGCAATTCTCACGACTACCCTTACTGCAGTTCTTCTCTTCATAGTTATTGGACCAGCGCCTTTTGGTGAAGCATTTAAAGCGATACTTGAGAACATATTCCTATTAGCAGCAATAGCCGTCACATCATTCATAGTAACGCTAGTAGGCTTCGTCACAATTCTGTCAACAGACAACGAGTACATAGCTGCAATAGCAACTATTGTGGTCTACATCTCTATAGTAGTACTCATTACAGTTCTCCCCACGCTCTTTGATGCTGTAGCCAGGTACCTTGGGCAGGCATTTTCAAACTTTACAAAGATCTTTGGCGCACCATAGTATTTAGCACTTATGGTGCTGTTATTTGAGAGAGCTCCAATGTTGTGAAGATCATTTTCGAGAACATGGAGGAAACTATTATCGTACCTCCGCTAAGCACCAACAGTATTGCTGCATGAAGCCATGCGGAACCTGTGAACCCCCCTCTTGCAAACTGTAGTGCAAAGGCATTTAGTATGGTCACTGTGAATACAAGGCCTATTTTAAGTGATGTTATTATCACAGGCTCGATATAGACAAAGGGCAGTATCTGTATTTGAGCACCTCCAGCAGTTGCAAAAACCTGCTGGAGAAGTATGACTAAGGTGAATACAAATTCTGCTAGGGCTACAATAAGTATTGTCAGTATGTAGACCACCCCCTGAAAAGCCCTGGCAACCTGCTCCCTCTGCTTCCTCAAATTTATAACTCTTTGAATGGTTGTGCTGAGACACTCCCCCACTTTAACAGGGTCGCCACCAGCTTCAATAGCATCGTAAAAAATGTCCATACCCCTCCTCACAGTCTCACTACCACTTTCACCAACGAAGTACAGCATAGCAATTCTCGTATCTATACCATTTCTAAGCCTTGAGTAAAGCCTCTTCAAGTGCCTTGTAAGAAGTCCAAGGTCTGTAACTAAGAGGCTTCTAATTGACTGAGCGTAGTTTCTAAGAGTGCTGAATGTAAGCCCAAGGCTTCTTATAAACACTATGAAGAAGTTCTCCACATTCTTAATCTTATTCTCTATTCTCCTGCCTATGAGGCCTGGTATGAAGAGAAACATGCCAAAGGTCACCAAGAAGTATGCAGGCTCTCCAAATCTCACAAGAGCCCAGAGCCCCGTAACCCCTGCTAATAATACTGATACAACTAAGGCGTAGTTGTACAGCCTTCGCTCAGGCATGTTTATCTTCAGGTCGTGGACAAGGTTTTGTTTGGGGAGGGACTTCTTTATTAGAAGCACTAGTAATGCAAGAGCAATTACTGTAGCTATAAATGAAACTAGTATTACCTGGATGCTACCTAAAAAGAAAGAGATGAGCACGACATTTACATCTATAAATATGGCTGAGCTTATGGAAGCTGTGTATATTCCTAGTAAGAGCTTCAAAGACTCTAGGATCCTTGCGTAGTCAGCTTCGTAAGTTGTTAGCATGGTGTTTTGCTCCATATGCAAAAACGTTTCAAGGTCTTCACCAACATTAATAGCCTCTGCAAGTCTATTTAGAAAATCTCTAAATAGTGTATTTGTAACGCGCTTTGCCTGAATCCTTGTAGCCACTACAAAGCCGTAGCCCCATCTCTTAGCTACAGAGGCAAGTCTATTTAGAAACTCGCTGTAAAAGCCGTAGCCCAGTCCACTAACACCACTCAGTGAAAATATCCTTTCATGTGGTGGCTTACCTGTTGAAACGGCATACATATGCGTGCAGAGGTAGAGAAGATCCTCATCAATAACAGCAGTAATACCTTTTCTCCTCAGAACCTCAATAACATACCATACAACAACAGGAAGAGGTGCAATTATTAGTAACACAAATTTGTATGGAATTGGTGCAAGCAGAGCTAATACAGCAAGTAGGATGGAGGCCCAGAGGTATGGGCTGCGCAGAATTTTCCTAGTGTCTGCTATGGTATAGCCCCTCTTTCAAGCCTCTTAATAGCCACCTCAAGACCTAGCTCATAGGATTTCACAATGGCGCTCCACACATCGAAGTAGTTGTACACCTTTTTCTCTACAAGGAGCTTGAGGAAGTAGGCCCTCATCTCCAGCTCATCATAAATTCTTCTCATCTCAGTCCTGCTAATCCCCTTCATCAAGGCTATCTTATTTTCAAGCAGGTAACTCGCACCCCTACCTCTAAACATGAAGCTATCTCTCGCAGGATCCCAAACAAATACAGGCACATACACTATTGCATCAGCCTTAGGGTCGTAACCTATTATCTCATTTACACTAAGAACCCTTCTAACCATGATACCCTCTCTCCAAACAGCACTCTGAATTAAAACAAAGTTGAGATTATCCATAAAGCTCTTTGGAATCCTTATAGGATCTCCAGTGAGTCTCTGCATAACCCTTTCTACTGTAGAAGCATGGAATGTAGAAAGCACAGGGTGTCCTGTCTGCATAGCCTGAAAAGCTATAGATGCCTCTACACCCCTTATCTCCCCAACTATTATATAGTTTGGCCTCTGTCTTAGTGCAGCTCTGAGTAAGTCAAACATTGTTACAGATGACTCCTTCACTCCTGTGTCCCTAGAAAGCTCTCGGACCCAGTTTAAGTGTGGTAGTTGCACCTCTGCTGTATCCTCAATAGATACAACCTTGTAGGTTGGGGGTATGAAAGCTGCTATAGCGTTAAGTGTTGTTGTCTTACCTGATGCAGTTTCGCCACATATAAACCCACTCATATTATTGTTCAGCAGGATCCATACGTAGGCAGCTATTCTAGCGTCTAGAGTGTTCCACGCTATGAGCTGCGTGATGCTTATAGGCACCTTAGCGAACTTCCTTATAGTAAAATTAGAGCCGTGAAGGCTCACATCGTGACCATAGATTATGTTTATTCTAGAGCCATCAGGTAGAGTGGCATCTACAATAGGCCTCGCATGAGATACAGGCTTTCCGATCCTCTCAGCAAGTTTTATAACGAAGGTGTCTAGCTCTTCTTCAGACTTAAACTCGATGTTCGTCTCAAGAGGGCCGAATATCTTGTGAAACACGTATATAAACCCCATGCCCCTGCATGTTATGTCCTCTAGCCACGGATCTCTTGTAAATGGTTCGAGAAGGCCTAGCCCTATCTTATCTCTTATGAGGTAGTACTTGAGGTACTCATAGTCATTCGCGTACACAGGTACCTTGCTTACGCTTTCCTTTAGATTAGCGTAGTCTACAGCCCTATCAACAAGTTTAACGATGCTCTCAAGTCTTTTAAGTAGTATTTTCCTCCTCTCCTCAACTTCTTCAGCAACATCGCTTTCTGTTATCACTTCAGCAAGCTTGAGTTCAACGACTCTAAGCAGGTTTGGATGAGGTTTAGGAGGCTCTACAGCAACATACTTCCTATAGCCACTTATAGTACCCTTAGGAGGCATATACACATGGATATATATGCCCTCGCCTACAGGGTACAGCAAGTTAACGCTCCTAAGCTTCTTCATGTCGTAGCTCAGCTCGTAGGTCTCGTAAAATTGCGGTATGCCAACTTCTTCAGCAACTCTTGTAATGTATGAGAGGAGGTATGGATGTGCCTTTACATGCTTAGCTAACTTTGGATCTAAAGCCATCTGCTTAGTAGCCATAGCCTCTACGCCTTTGCTAGTGATAGTGGCAACACCTTTATGCCAAAAGCGGGATCCACATCAAAAGCTATGACACTATCCACAGGGCCTAAAGCCCCTCTTAGCTTAACTACCTCCATAGCCTTTATCAGCATGCCACCTATTTCAAATGCTCTTAGCCTTATGTAGCCATCGCAAACACTTCTAGCTCTAATCATTACCTCATCGTCTAGAGCGCCTGGGTGCACAGCTAGTATAACTACTTTATCCTGTGAAACAATGTTCTTCGCTACAGTGAGAAAATCTAGCACTGTACTAGTGTTTGCATAGACGGCAAGCACAGAGAAGGAGTCCACTATAAAGACATCCCAGTCGTCGAGAGTCTTCTTCATAAATTCCCCAACAACCCTTAGAAGTAGTTTGGCTGTGTGCTTAGCCCATGTGGCGCCCTCCATGTGCACGGGAAACACCTTTAGCAACCCTTTGAGGAAGTAGCTAGTCATATCAAAGCTGACTCTCTTAGCCTGCACTAAGAGTTCTCTCACTGTAGACTCTGTTGTTATGTAGTAAACTTTAAACCCGCTCTTCAAAGCACCATAGGTTATCTGTTGAATTAACACGCTCTTCCCAGTTCCATGCTCGCCTTCGACAAGTAAAAGTAGTGGTATCGGAATGCCGCCGCCAAGCCTAGAGTCAAGCTCTTCACTGCCAGTAGAAATTAATAAGCGCCTCTCAGACAAAGCTAATCACCTATTGCAAGAACTCTCTCAGCTCTAGAGCAACGGGTAAAAGCAACTGCATAGCCATAGACACTCCTACCTGGAGCACCAGGAAGAGAACCTGTTATGTAAAGCACCTCCCCAGGCTTTAGATATCTGTGCTCAGCATAGCTATAATAGGTGTTGCTACCTGAGGCAATGCTGTCAATAGTCCAGCACCCTGGGGAGGGAGCCTCGCAGAACTTTAAAGTGTAGCTATACACATCTCCTTCGCTAGTCTGTAAGACTATAACAATACCTATTTCCCCCGCATCTGCTATGCTAGCGCTACCCTCATTGACTATAACAGCGCTGACAATGGTTCCATTTGTTAGTGAAGCGTTGTAAAATCTAAGGCTATCACAACCCATGTAAAAGCTCTTCTTCAGAGCAATGCTGTAAGTAGTGTTCACAGCACTCAAAAAGCTGTGGATTGTGTACAGTGTTAGTGCAATAAATGCGAAGCCCACTATTACAGCTACCAATGGTGTGGAAAGACCCCTTGCCATGGGCTCACCCACTGTACACATATTCAGCTCTCACACCGTTTGGCAAGACGATCACAACTGTTGTCGGTATTGAAAAGCTGGTGCTGTTGTACACCTTTATGACTAGAGTCTCCCCCACATCCCAAACACCGTTCGGCAAGGTCTCCACATAGCTCCACTTATCATATCCTTCACTGCTACTATAAGTTGTTAAAACTGTGTGCTGGGCATCAGTAAGGTAGATGTCTGTCTGAGTAAGCTCGCTACTGGAAATAGCTCTTGAACCAGTGTTCTTTGCATAAACTACAAAGTATCTACCTGTAGAGGAGGTGTTTAAGGATACCAGCACTATGGAAATTGACGTCTCTAAGCGGTTCTGAGCACTCCTCACTGCGAGCCTCATGGAGGAGTCCATGAGGCTCACTTGGGAGAATAGCGCTGCTGAAACCATTGCAGCGAGTATCACACCTGCTATGACTATTATTGCAGTACCCACGCTCTCAGAAGCCATGGTGTGTCACCCCATGTTGCTGTCTACAGCAAGCTTCAAAACCTCTTCACTAGCAACCCTATCCTCTACCCCAAACACCTTAGCCAAGTTGTATATGTATATGATCTGCTCGTTTACCTTTATCCCCATCTTCCTAGCTCTGTAAACAAAGTCTACTACACCTACAACAACCCTCTCCTCCTCATCATCAACAACCCCTACAGCCTTCATGAACCTGGCAATCTCCTCTATAACCTCCTTCGGCACCCTATTAAGCATATCGTCAACCCACTTTATCAGCTTTATTAGCCCAGCTAACCCAAGCCTACTACTAGACCTTGAGACCAGCTCCTTTGACAGCTCCTCTAAACCCTTCTGAGCCTCTTGCTGTTGAACAACCTCACCACTAGCTTCACTAGCCACAGCCCCTCTCTTCATAAAGCCTTCGAGAGCTCTTTCAAAGTTCTCAATGATGTGATTAGCCCTGGGGGCGCTCTTCCCGCTAAGCTGTCTATTATAAGTCCTCAAAAAGTTGAATGGGTTCATAACCTCTGCAACTGCAGCTCTTATATCAACTAGCGATGCCTTAACCTCATCAATACTCTTAGCAACCTCCTCTCTAACCTTCTTAACCTCGCTTTCAACAGCTTCAACTCTAGAAGAAAACTCCTTGAGCTTAGAGTCCACAAGAAGAGAAACATGCTCAGCAACAGCCTCCTTAATACCGTTAACATCTATCACAGGAGCTGAAGGAGCTTCTCGAACTTGTTGAGGCGTAAGTGCAAGCCCCTCTTCAGCCACAAGCTCAGCCTCCTCAACCTCTGGAGGTGTATGCGTAAATTTCCTGAGTATAGGGTGGACAAACACTCTACAAAACATACAGTTACAGGACCACTCAACCATGTGGCCACCCCCATGAAAACTATTTCCTAAACCTAGTTATATACATAGCTAACGCTAGCATGATGTGAAAACCTATAGCAAGAGAGAGTACAGCAATTACCAGTAACACATAGAACAAGTAGTCGTTGTAGGAAAAAGAGAGGTAGAGAATTAGAAAACCAAGGAGAACAAAACCAAGGCCCTCAACAAGAATAAGCACGAGAGAGGTATTACCACGAGCAGAGGGAGACACAGATTTAGATAAAAAAATGCTTTTATTTTTAGTTTTAAACACCTCCTCCAACACCAAGCCACCATGCTGCGGTACTTAGCTTTACCCTAGGTCTATGTATGTGTATGCTAGTGATGCTGGTACTTGTCTTTCTACTGTTAGTGCTGATCCTATTGGTGGCTTTATCTCGACTTTGAATATGTCGTAGGGCTCTAGCCCACCATCAACAACTGTTAGTATTCCTCCGAGCTTTGTGAAGTTCACTACTACTAGCACTTTTTCTCCTGCTTGCAAAACGTTGTCACCGTTGTTTGGAACTCTCCATACTACTGCAACACCACTCCAAGTAGCTCCAGCAGCTGTACACAACTCATCAATAGTAAAGTTAGCAACTTCAATGGTTTCTCCTATGTCTATAAGGTACTTCGTAAGGTTTGTCACAGCCTGTGTGTATATATTATTTCTAGGCTCGTGTACAGCGTTTGTATATGCTGCTGTTAAACCTCCTTTATCTACTACCCATACTGCTATGTCTGCTTTTCCTGGTGTTAGGTCAACGTCTTTTTGCCCTGCTGACAGCCTAATTGGTATGACTGCACACACAAGCTTCCCACTATCCACTTTTGCTAACACAGTACCATCTATCTCTAGTGCGCTACTAGCCTGCGCCAAACCCTGCCCCATGACCTCCTTACTCCTCTGCGTTGTGTAAAACCCCATGTTCAGCACCACAAAGGCTAAAGCAGCAGCAACAACAACAAACGCTATCAACACTATCGCAGCCTCAATACCAACAATACCTTTTAACAACCTAAATCTCTTCACATACCTCACCCCATATTCACAAGAATAGTCAAGTTGTAAACCTCTATTATACTAACCGAAGTGGGCGACTAGCAGTCTAAATCAGCTAGCTTATAAAATAGTTGATTGCTTGTTGACCAATTGCAATAGCTTATATCAGACGCGCACTTTGTGAAGTGCTGTACTGCTACTGCTACTACTGCGGATTTTTATGCAGTGAGTTTCGTGGCAGTTTGCTGAGCTCATGTACTTAAGGTTTTTTAAGGTTGATTCTACTGCGCCCTTTATTTCTACGGGATTTGAGGTGGCTGTAGCAGTACTGTTTCCCGAGATTGAGGAGATTTCGAGTAATGGGAACGTCGTTAGCATTGATTTGGAGTGCTATGGGAGTAGAGTTGTTGTGAGAATTAAGTTGTTTGGCGCTGTGCCTATGGAAGTCTTAGAGGCTATTGTGAAGAGTGTTTTGAGGAATTTGAGGAGCTATAGGCTTGTTGATGCAGCTCTAGAGGTTCCCGACTTCCTGGACTTGGTAATGGTGTTTGACAGGGTGAGCAACAGTGTTAAGTAGTGATTCTAAGGCTTTGGATATGCAAAGCGAGTACTCCTCTAGGTTGCAGGTATTGAGAGAGCTTGACTCAGCAATAGACTTTGCTAGAGGGTTTTTGCAACTCAGAATAGTCTTGGCACTGGGCTCTAGAGGGCCTATGACGGCTAGGGATATCTCTGTTGCTCTTGGGGAGAGGCATAAAGCTGTATTAGATGCTGTGAGAAAGCTTGTTTCAAAGAATCTCATAGCTAAGGAACCTGATGGCGGAGTGGATCTCTATAAGCTTTCTGATACTGGGGCCGAGTTCTATAGAAAGCTCGTGGATGTACTTGGGTTTAGGGACTTTTATAGAGTGCCTAGAGGGGAGAGGAGAATGCTTGTATCAGATATTGCGATAAGTATTACTAAGTACACGCATTTAGCAGATGCTATAATAGCTCTTGCTACAAGTAGAAACAACACCTTGTCCATAAGCGACATTGCGGACGCTATGAAGTTGAGCTTAGAGCGCGCAAAGACGTACATAGAGATGTTTAGTGATAGAAGAAGTGGGGTGAGGCTGTTTAAGAAAATAGAGAAGGAGTCAAAGATTCTGAGGATCATAGCCACACTACTTAAGCCCTTAGGCATAAAGATGAGGACAGTTGTAGAGATGTATAGGCTCACTGAAGAAGGGCTTACAGTGTTCTATAAGCAGCCTTACTACATGAAGTACAAGAAGAGCTTAGCTGCAAAGCTGATAACAAAGGTATTTGGCTCTGCGCACCCAAGGCTTGTGCTAAAGAAGATGATGGTGCTAGTCCTCCTGGCTGCACTGGTAAGCGGAGGCATTGCTATAGCAACGCACAGCACTGTTATTGCAGCACTAACAGGCTCACTAAGCCTAGCAGCCTCTCTCCTCTACCTAGGCTACAGAGCAATTTAGCTCCTTTCAATATGAGTACATAGTGTAGGTAAGAAGTCAGCAACAGCACTCTCTATCTTATCTAAAATGCCACCTAACCTTGCATATATGTTTACAGTAGTTGGGTAAACAAGAGCTGTATAACTGCCTCTCTCTATCTTAACCCTAGTGCCTTGATGCTCGCCTCTCTCATACGTAGCTAAGGAGTTTAGGTTTGCTTTGAACGGCAACTTAATTACTATGGTGGCTACCACAGGTAACGGCTTTGAAAGCTCTACGCCTAGCCTTCTTGATAGAAATTCCAGCACTTCAACAACTTTGCTTGGTTCATCAGCTTTAGAAGAGATGTCAACTTTGCTAGAGGTGATCTGAACCCCAAGCCCAAGAACCTTTGCAGTAATGTAGCTAAGCTTGCCAAGAGTCCTAACCTCTACACCTAGAGCTTTAGAAGCGTGCTCTACATCTATAGACTCTCTCAAGGGTCTTGAAATCCACCTAACAAGTGCCTTTCTCCTGCAATTCCTAAACTCCTTCAAAAGCTCATTCACAGTGTTATGCAGCTCGCTCCTTAGCACACCCCTAGAAACCTCTGCTAAAACCTCTAGCACGAGCTCATCACCATGCCCAGCCCTCTTTAAGCACCTATATACAGCAAGTCCCGCTAAGCCTGCTAAGTCAAAAGCCTTTGACTCGTGAATAGAGGGTGTAGAGCGGTACCTTTTGCTAAGAACCTTTCTAAAAATAGTTGACGCTTCACTACTCCAAAGCGTTGTTAAAACCTCATTCACTTCAGTGTAAGAGGCATCGCAGAGCTTCTTCCTCAGATACGCCTTTAAAACCTCAACAAGACCTGGTACAATGCTGTTTATAATCTCTTCAACTCTCTCCTCATCAGCACAGAGCTCATGGCTCCAAAAAACATCTCCAGAACTCTCTAAAGGCTTGTCATCTATAACCTCACCGCTACCACTATCAACAATGAAGCCCTCTCGCGTTCTAATCTTTCTACCCATAGCACCCCCTTTAAGAATTCTAACAGCAATTCCACTAATATTCTTACATTATCCTAATTACTAACTACAAAATGCTGTCAAAAGCTATATTATACAGCTAGAGTGCGAAAGTTTTATCTAACCCCTGCAAAACTGAGCCACTTAATAAGCGTGCGCGGCTATGGAGAAGAAAGAGATTGTTGTTGAGGAGGATTCCCAAGTCTTCATTATCAGGCCTGTAAATGGTGCTTTTAGTAGTGATGATGTTTCTGTTGCTTTAAAAGCCATTAAGAAGTTCCTTAAAGGAGAGCTCAATGACGATAGCAAACACGTGCAGAGCTCTCAAAAAGGTAACGGGCGCTTGCATAACGATAATAATGGCAATGGATACTCCCCATGGCTTTTAGCATGGCTTGCTGAAGTAAATGGGTATAGAGATGGTTCTCATCTCTTACGTGCAATGGCAAAGGCTCTTCTAAACCCTAATCAGCTTTAATAGGATTGCTAGTATAAGTATTGTTAGGATAACTGGTATCAAAACCAACAGATCTTGCTGAACATCCCTGGTGCTAGCACCTGTTGTGCTTGTGCATGTTATTTGTTGAGTTATAGTAACAGTTCTCACTACGGTGACTATGCTCTGAGGAGTTGATGAACTCATTGTTTGGAGGGGTGCTTGCCGTGCTCTTGATTCTACTCCTAGTGTAGTGTATGTTGAGAGAAGCATTGAGAGTCTTGCAGTGTTATACAGTTTTGCGTCTGCACTACCTACTGCTCTACTTAATTCAAGTAGGAGAGGCACATCAAGTGGTAGAGAGTTTCTCAGTAGCGTTAGGGATACTTCAATAGTTTTATTCAGAGCCTCTAGGGATGCTGACTCGCTTAGCATGAACATGTAGAGAAGAGTTAGGTACATGTAGCTAACAGAGCTTATGCCTAGCGACATTCTGTCTATAGAGGTATTTGCAGACAGCATTAGTCTGTACCTAGTCTGAGCTTCTGAAAACAGGTTCTGAGGTATTGTCGTTTGAGAGGAGAAGGCAATGATGTAGCTATATATGTTTTGAGCTAGTGCAGAAATAACTGCCGAAAGATTTTCAAGATCGCTAGGCTCGATGACCCTGCTTAAAGGTGCTGTGCTTAAATTGAATAGGCTTAGCCAGAACCCAGCAGTGGAGATTCTCGCTGAGGCTACAGCTAGATACTGTGTAGCAATGTCTAAGTAGCTTGCTGAAGCACTTCTATTCACATATATCAATGCTTCGTAAAGCCTGTCAACAGTGTTTATAAGTATAGAAAGCTTTGATACGTCCAAGGGTTGTTTTGACACGATCCAAACCCCTTCTAAGAGGTCGTGCACCCTACTCCTGATTTCCTCAGCAACATCGCTAAGGTAACTCCTGCTTATCACTGCATTGAGTAGGTGTAGCCTCCAGTAAGCGTATATCAGTGCTTGGAAATATGCTGAGGCAGCAGAATACAACTGGTTTTGGGCCTCAAGGTCATTTCCCAGAGATGTGTAGCTACTTATGCCATTATCTATATCATGCAAGAGTTGTGACAAGGAATACGCATAGCCAGTGCTTAAAGCACGTTGCTCTATAGTCTTGCTCAAGTTTATTATGTCACTCACCTCTTTCTTCATATTATCTATACTGCTCTTCAGTGACGGCGCTATGGAGTTGTAGATTGCTGCAACAGCCTCTCCATAGCCCCCAATACTGTAGGAGAAAAGCCCACCTGTAAATATGCTAAGGGCTTCATATATGTTAGCCACAGGCTTAACAACAACACCATGAGAAGCTCCATAAGACGTTAAGTTTACTGTCTGTGGAACTGTTCTATAAACAGTTAAGGGACCCACTCTCTGCGCAACAACAGTATATACAATGTCTGTTGTTTGCCCGTAAGGCACTAGAAACATCCTTGCACCACGGGAAATGGCAGCTTGCAACTTGTAGTACACGCCTCCGACAGGACCTATACTCCCATCAGGCATTATCATGCCTGTCATCACAACGCTTTCATTTATTGGAAGGCGTAGAAGTGCAGCTGCAAAGGCTACTGCTGTTACACCACTCGCACTAGGACCCCCCACTATTGGCGAGTTAGACCTTATTGAGGCATAGAAATCGCAACTCCAAAAACTCACATTAGCCACAGTGCTAGCTATAATAGCAGCAACCCTTGTTGAGGCCTGTAAATCTATTTCTGCTAGCGGGAAGGTCTCGACATAGACATGGCCGCTCCCAGGGCACGAAACTCTAGCAAAGAGGTCAGCAGTGACGCCAGTGTACGAACCATTAGAGAGCTGGGTCACAGCAACAATTACAACACGTCTACTCTCATCTAAATAGTGCTGTGAGGTGGCTATAGAAAACCCAGGCACTAGGATTATAAGCAACAAGATTAGAATTGTAATAGTAGTAGCTATAGTAATACGATTTGTACTCATTTAATTTCACCTATTTGAAGCCTTTTTACAGCAGGGTTATAAAGGGTTATGTTTGGAAAGACTGTTTCATGTTTTTGAATACAAGCTGAAACCATCTGCCACAGAATGTACGCGAAAGTCTCGCTATGAGCACGCTCCCAGAGGTTTTTTGAGAACCCAAAGTAAGTGCCTCATAAGGAATGTGCGTGTATGAGAAAACGCTAAGTAACATCACCTAGTAGCTTAATTACCTTGTCAACATGGTCATCAACACCCTTTAAAACAGCTTTTAAGTAGTGTTGAGGCATGGACTGTGCAAACTCCTCTAGGAGCCCAGCGCTGTGCATGAGGGATCTGAGTGTTTGTGAAAGCTCTAGTGGTATCTTTTCCAGCATTTCATCAACTTCAGCTCTCTTTAGTCTTGAATATGTAGCGCTCGCAGGCTCTCCTACTGTTCTCCTCAATACTTGTATGGTTTTATCAAGCTTGAGCATTGTCATGGAGAAGCCGTCGTAGAGCTCTCTGAGTTTTCTCTCAGCAATAATGTAAAAAGCGTCTACAAGCTCCCTTCTGATTTCAAGTAGAATTCTGTATACTGCTAACATCTCTTCCTTACTCATGGCACTGCTCTTTTTCCTTATCCTAGATAAAGCGTCTATTAAAAATCCCATAGGCTACACAGAATTATGTACACAACAGAAAAGGTTTTAAATAGCTTTTGTAGGTAGTTTTATACAGTATACAGAGCGTGCAGAGCGATGGCGTTAAAGAGCAGAGACAGGGATAAGGTGCTCAGATCTCTAGCTAGATGGCTTGCAGGTCTCGAACCTCTCTTCGGTTCTAACCACTATTTTGAGAGGTATTCTACTGCTAAGAGAGTTGTAGAAAGGCTTTCCCCGTATAGGGGGCTTTTAATATGTCCATTCTGTAGAAAGAGGTTTCTCAGGGCTTCGGCTTTCGTCACACACCTTGTGAAGATCCATGCTTCAGAACTTGAAGAGCTTATAGACAGTGAAAATATGTAAGGATGCGGCACTAAAAATGTTGATAAAGAGTCTTTTTCCACACGCAAGGATTATAATTGATGATAGGTATAGTGAGCACAGTAGTGATGTGAGAGAGCTTGTAAGAGAAGGCAGCCTAATACCCTTTGAATCGCTTTCAGCACTAGAGAAGCTGTACACAGGGGATTTGAAGGGCTTTGCAGACATGTATATCGATACCATGTTGTGCACAGAAATTTCATCTCTATGCAGAGAGAACGGCCCTAGGATAAAGTATAGCATAGCTAAGGCACTAGATGAAGTTGAGCTATACTCTGAATGCTTTGACCCAGAACTACTGCTGAGTATACTCTTAGGAGATCTTGCAAGGGCATTAGTGGTGTACTCTGGGCATAGAGATTACGTAAAGTTCAAGCTAGTTGAGGTCCCTAAGGAGCTTTTAACAAAAGAGTTTATTGAGCTTGTCGAAGGCAGAGTTTTGAACAGCGTTAACTATTCCAAAATGTACTTGAAGGGAGATACCATAAGCAGGCTTCTTAAAAATCTTGAGCAAGAAAAGAGCTTTTCAGAAGTGATTTTCCAGGTGCCCTGTCCAGACAAGAAGGCTATTTATATATTATTAGAGGTAGCAAAGAAGCTTAGGGAAAGTGGCAAGAGAGTGTACATAGCGACCTCAATACCATCAAAAGAAAATGCGCATTTCTGTAAAGCTTCACTTAAAGACTTTGTTACTCACTATCTTCAGCTTATTGAAGAATCAAGGAAATATAGGATTACAGTATGCGATAGTGAAGTCTCGCACATAGGCATTATAGTAAATAGGAGGATTCAGATGATGTCTAGTGAAATTGTCTACAGGGAGGAGTTGCGTATGACACCTATCACAGATGCAAAATACGTAAATGACTACGCAACACTAATTCTAAAGCACTGTCTTTGCTCAAACAACTTAGTAAAAGATGACATCAGGAGAGCGCAGCACAACTTCACAGCACACTTACTATAGAATGTCTTGAAAAATGTAACAAGCACAGCACCCAGCTAGATAAAGTCTTGAAACAACACTATTCTTAACAATAACCTCCAGCTTCTAGTTAAGAGAGCTCTCACTCACAAATACTTTGAGCCTTGTTGCAGTAGCCACATGCACTAGTATATCCCTGTGAAGTTTTTCACCTCTAGCCAAAGTAATGGCAACGCTATCATCACCTACATAAACATCGCGAGCCTTCACCCCCCTAACTTCGAGATACTCCCTTACATCACTTTCTGCAACTACATCTCTCGACTTGATATTGCCGCAAGGACCCCATTTACACATAGTGCAAAACTCGTTATGAGAGGCTATGTTAGCTGAGCAAGCGGCAGGGAAAACTTCAAATCCCATGTCGCTAGCCTTTTTTACTATCTCTTTTTTCACATCGCCTTCATAAATTGTTATCTGCTCTCTAAAGCCTCTAGGAGTTTTGGGCAGTCTAGACTCAATCGGCTTTACATCGACACCTTTAGAGGAAAGTCTCAGTAGAACTCCTTTTGTAACCCTTAGAGAACCTAGTACTAGGGACTTTATTCCGTGATGTGCTGCGGTCTTTAAAATGTGTTCGATCTCCTTATCTGTGATACCCGGTATTATGGGTCTGAGAAACAGTGTTACATCAAGCCCCTTCTCTATGGCTATTGAAGCTCCCTCAAGCCTCTTCAGAGGATTAGGAGCGTGTGGCTCTAGTGTAGCACTACTCTCAATAGTGATGACAGTTAGTAGTATGCTTATATTGGGCTCGGCTTGCTTTAGCATCTTAGCCAAGTTCTCATCTATATAACTTTTCGTAGATGCTTGACTTGGTAAATGAAGCCACCGATGAATTTCCCTTATGTAATTAACAGCAAGCTCTCTTGTAATTAAGTGAAAGGGCTCTGTGACAGAACCATAAGCAGCTAGTGTTTTATAAGGTAAGACGTAGGGGTTTAAAGCAATAGCAAAGACCATTTCAATAGGCTTTAGAGGATATGGTCTAACCCTTCCAGGAAAGCCCATGTCATATATGTAGCAATAGGTGCACGCATAGTCACAACCAATACCTGTGTGTATTGTTAATCCACAGGGTCTTGGGATCCTCTTGCTGTGGCTATCGCGATAAGCTTTTTCCAGGCTCTCACTGCTAAGAACCTCCCTAAGCCTCTCCAAGGCCTTCAATTTCTCTTCATAGAGTTTGAGCAATTTACCCACAAGCCACTACCACTCTACCAGAGATAAACAACACACTTTATAATGTTATACAGTGTATGGGGTTGTGAAGTGAGTAAGGCACATAAGGTAAGGGTGTACAGGCAAGGTGATGTGGTGTTAGAGGAGGTGCATGTCGAAAAGGAGAGGCTGCTTAATTGGGAATGCGTAGGGAGCAGGCTGGAAGTAAGAAGTGAGAATGGAAGCAGTCACACGCTAAGTGCAAAAGTCTTTAGGTTGAATAGGCAGGAGTACGTGTTAGTCGAAGGACCAGCTGTAATGGAGCACCCGCAGCACCCACCTATAGTAATAGAGCCAGGTGTATATGTAGTGCGGTTTGTTAGAGATTGGCTATTGCGTGAAAGAGTTGCTGTAGACTAAAATAAGTTGAATTATTTAATTATTTTAAATACTTTAGGGTAGGCAGTTTGCTCTACATTCACATTGGTGCTGGCTCTCCCTGGCTAAGAAGCTATCACATTATTGAATGTGATACCTTTACCTCTGGCTGTGCAAAGACTATGTATCGCAACGGTGAGAGGCTTTCGGCTGTATTAGTGGACAAGGTGTTTCAATACATGTTTGAGCACGTCTCTATACTGCAGAAGCCTGTTCATATGTACAAGTATAGCAACAGGGTTTACAGAGTTTACACATATAGCAAAGAATTGAAGTATCTACTTGAAACTGCTATAAGCTTTGCTTACACACTCCGCAAGTACTGTAGGGATAGGAGTTGCTATTACTATGTGCTGAGAAGTGCCTTTGCTTACTGTAGCTCTACTGAGAGTTGTTTAAAATCTCTAGAGGAGTGGCTTAGGTACATGAACAGGATTAGCGAGAGAAGGAGGAGGGCTGGGAGAAAAGCCCTGCTAACAAGGCTTGAGAGAGCCACGCGGATGTGCAAGGCGATAGTTAGTGAGTACTTTCCCGATTTAGAAAAACCTCCGGTATTCAAAGTTGATGAACGGGGCTACGCAGAGTGTGTAAGTAACGCTGTAAAGGTTCTCAGCAGAATTTTTGCACAAAATGTCGCTAGGAGGTATGCAGAAAGCATTTGCAGTGGGGGTAACAGTATCTACATATTTGCAAGGGACTCTATCATAGCAGTAGACGTCAGGTACTCGCCCAGGGATGTCAGGGTGTACTATGAGAGTTGCATAGATGCAGAGAAGTATGCAATGGTTAAGCTAGTTGCTGTAGTTACTACTGATAGAGAGGTTAACGAAGTTGATTGGGTGGCTCTGCTAGGCTATGATAAGCTGGCCAATCAGCTGTTCCTACACTACGTACCGCCAACACTGCTACTAGCAGACATTGAGAGGGCTAGGCTGTGGCTACTAGGGTTAGTAGATAACTGGGGTAGACGAGAATTAAATTTTGCTCTCGTAGAGACATAGTTTTAACAAAGCTTTTTAACAAGCCATATAGTGCCATCCACCTCCTCTACAGCATATGAACACCCTAGGTCATAACACAGTGAAGCAATGGCGGCAATCAACGCGTCCATAACATGTCTAACGTTTTTAGAAGCTAGCTCAAAGCTCCTTATATTTAGTCTCTTAGCCAATTCATCCACAGTTTTACAACATGTACTCTTCAAAACACTTTTAGGATGAGTTTCGATGACCACTACACCCAGTTCTTTAAGCTTTTTAACAAGGCTCAAAGCTCTCAAAGTCAAGCTTCTCATATGTGAAAAGCCAGGTGGGAAAACCCTGTAGCCTAGCGAAATCATTTTTCTATCAACTTTACGCATAGAACCATTTCCAAAGCCTAGGGGAGCGTCTATGGCTACAACAGGTCTTTGATAGGACTTCACACTCTCAATAATTTCATCATCTTCACTTAGGCATGAAGCCTCAACAACAGTTAGTTCCTTAGCGTCTATAGCTACAAAACCTGAACATCTATGCGGATTAGCGGCTAGGTCTACGCCTATATACGCTCCGTAATTAATCATGGCGCGCAAAGCCTGTTCAACTCTTCCAATCTTTTCCTCGTCTTCCTCAACTCACCTTTAACATAATTTCGCCTCATCTTAAGCTCCTCTAACTGCTTCTCTAACCCCTCCAACTCCTTCTCTAAAAGCTTAATCTTGTGCTCTAGCACATCCCTATCTAAGCATATCTCTTCCATAAAATCAAAGTGTTTTTTGCTCATATACCCCACTAAGTGGTGATACTACCTTTCCTCTTTGCATACTCACGGTAAAGCTTTTCAACAACATGGCTATTCACATGCTTTCCGTGCGGTCTAAGCCCGCCAGAAAAGTTCTTAGGTATGTGGAGAAGCTCATGTATTAAAACCTTCACTCTCTTGCTCTCAGGAAGAACAAAGAAGTTTTTCTCTATAACTTCTATTACGTACACAGGCTCTAGACCCAGAATAAATCTCCATACAGAGGGAAGCATATGTATCCTTGCAACAGCCTTTGACCTACACCCCCTGCATACAACAACCTTCACTCTATTCACATCAATATTTGGAAAGAAATCTCTTAATGTGGAGACAACATCTTTAACAAGTTCCGTCAAAGTCTCGTCACTGTAGTACCTGCTATAATAATTCAACAAAACTCACTTAAATGCTACTAACACATTGAATCCCTTTAAAATCTTGATGGCAAAATTGATGGATATTGCAAAACATTTGAGGAAAGGTGTCTAGCTAAAACAAGAATAAATCACATAGTTAATGCTCTCTTAAGTAATGCGAGTAGGTGCTATAAGGAGTAGCAAGTGTATGTGAAGCAGTTTAAAATAGAGCAACACAACAAGATTAAATAGTACTCTACAGGCCGTAAATGCTCTCTGCATTTTTATGTAGAACTGCATGCGCTATTTCAATTGCCAGGATCTTATCAATATAGCCCTCGTACACCATTTCTGCAAGTACATGTGCTAACTGTCTCTTAGCTAAAGCGGCTTTTCCATACACCCAATCCGCCACATAGGCATCGCTAAAGAATCCATTGAATTTATTGTATGGTAGCATCTCTAGTCTGACCCTAATGAAGTCCTTTATTATTGATGGATACATAGCGTACCACCAGTATCCCGATACATATACGTTCTGGTAGTTCTTCGCTATTACTGTAATCGGATGTAGAAGTCTTGCGTCAGCTAGAAATACATCGAACTTTACATCGGGGTACATTGCAAAGAGTTTAACGAGATTTTGCAGCTGATCATCGGTAGAGCGTGTGATTGCATAGTCTGGTGGTGAAGCCCCTGGAACAGGCCTTTCAATCCCCAACATAAGTTGTAGAGCCTTTTTATATTCGTTACACAGTTCAAGAAATTTTATCAGAATGTATGAGGCTATCAAACTCTTTGAATTCGCTGTAAGGGCCCCTCTTTGCAATAGATCTTTTAGAGGGAGTGAGATTTCAGAGGGTTTCACAGGCCTGTAGAGTTCTTCAGGCAATGGACTTAGAGCTACAGCCACAATACTCTCTGAAAACCTCTTGAATAATGCCTCTATAGCTAAGTCCAGACCTTCAGCACTTGACACGTCAATGCTTGTTAACCCCTCCAAGCTCTTTAAACTATCTTTGCTTAAGTAGCTAACAAGGCTGTCTATTCTAAGAACACCTACAAAAACCTCCTTATTGTAGCCCTTTACTTCAGAAGATGGTGAGAGTGTTAGGAACGATTTCCTAACACCAGATCTCTTGATAAGTACTTCGAATGCTCTCTCCTCATTGTTGGCAGAAGAATTCAAAGCTTTGGCAATATCACGCCAATTACTCTCATCAAGAACCTTTGCGTCAAACCCATATAAATCCTTTACTATTTGTTTTAAGCACCAGAATGTGGTTGTGTTCCTTATATACTTGAAGTAAGGCAGTGCGTAAAGGAGTTTATCCACACCCTTTCTCTTTTCAAACTCATTTCTACTCATACCTGCTGATACAAGTTCTGTAACGATGTAGTGATAAAAGATTATGTCTTCAAAGCTTGTGTGAGACAACTTTAGTGGATTTAGATGCTCGTGAACATCAACTAAAGGAATGCTTTCAAGTTCAACATAAATCTCTGAAGGCAAGCTTGAGGCAGTCATGTCTCTCAAGCCTTATAGTAATGGGCAAGGCTAAGGCAATTTAAATGTTAATGAGAAGGTAGTTAGCATTAAAGGGGGGTTAAAAATTATGGGATTTGCTCTATAGGTACTCGCTAACCCCACTTACCCTTCTTCATATGGGCCTCTAGTTCTGCTTTAATTTTCTGCATAGTGTTTAGAGCAAACTCCTTCTCTTCTGTAAATATCTTTACGCATGGAGGATCTAAGTTGTCTTGTATGCCCTTCTCAGCTATTTCAACAAGTCTTTGAAGCAGTGTATAAGCCTCTATATGCAAACTGTTTGAGAGTCTTGATCTAAGTACAAGCTTCTCTTCCACATCACTTAACTTAACAAATTTTTCTCTTGGAGCACCACACTTTGGACATTTATCAGGAGCCTCAGCCCCTTCAAATACATACCCACAGACACTGCATTTCCATAGCACCAAATCTATTCACCAAATTTCACAACTCTTTGATTAAAATATAAAGTTTCTGCATTTGAAAATGTTTTCTAAACACTATAATATCATGAATTGCGATGCCCATTTAACAATCTCGCTTATAACGTGCTCTTTAACCTTGTAATCGCTGAACACATGGCCTCCAGTGTCGAGAAGCACAAATTTTTTATCTTTCGAAGCCAGCTTTACGTAGAACTCTTCAGATTGCTTGTAAGATACAACGTTATCGTCCTTTGCATGAACTATGAGTGTGGGTGTTGCGATCTTGTTTGCCAATTCTAAAGCGCTCGATCTCCAAAACGACTCTAAGCCACTTTTTCTAATTCTAAATGCACCAAAGTAATAAAATTCTCCATCAAATGGAATTTGCAGTGCTCTAGAAGGCGCCTCACGGAATTCTATGGCTGGTGAAAGCAAGATCAGTAAGTTTATATCATTTTGCTGTGCAGCAAGTTTAGCCGCTATATGCCCTCCCATACTCAAGCCGAGTAACCCTATTTTTCCAGGCTTAAAGCTCTTCACATAGTTTATGGCATTTTCAGCGTCTCTCAAAGCCATGCCAAGCTCAAATTCTTCAAAGTGTAGCGGAGCATCGCCATGGCATCTGAAGTCGAATCTGAAGGCAGCTATTCCAGCTGAGCATAAAGCTCTTGCAATATCTACATAAAGTCTGTTTGCCTCTACTTTATTTCCTGTAAAACCGTGTAGCATAACTATAACTGGAAAACCCTCAGTTTTCGGCTTATGAAAGACATACGGTAGCTTATACCCATCACTTTCAAAGCGATCGAATACTTCCTCACATAGCAATTTATGCCACCTAAGGTGATTGTGCACAGGGAGGCTATATAAAGCTTAGAGCCTTGAAATGAAGGTTGTGTATAATGCTATGCAGAAACTATGTGATTGAAGCCATCGCTGATGTGATGAAGCTTTGTAAAGTTTTATGCTTTCCCAGACCTGAAGAGAGTTGTTGTAGCCAAAGACTAGAAGAATTGAGGGGGTTAGGTGTTGAGTACTTGTATAGCTTTGGCAATATAGTAATTGAAAAGAATCTCAGAGTAGTTGGGAAAGGGCACTCTGCTGTAATTGTATTGGTGAAGCACAGTACAGCTGGTGTTGCTGGGCTCAAGATTAGGAGGGTGGACTCAAAGAGAGACTCCTTAGAAGGCGAGGCTAACTTATTGAGATTAGCAGAGTGTGCGGGTTTCACGCCCAGGGTCTTTGCATTTACTAAGAACTTTATAGTGAGGGAGTATATAGATGGACCTACACTTAAGCAGCTTGCTGCCTTGGTAGCTAGCCCCCTATTAAAAAAGGCTTTTGCAAAGCTGATTGAAGCTGCATTTGAATTAGATAGAATAGGAATTGACATTGTAGAGATAAGTAGGCCTGACACACAAGTAGTTTTCATGTGCGGAGACCCTGAAAAGCCTTATTTTATAGATTTGGAGTCAGCAAGGCTCTCACCTTATCCAGCAAATGTGTCAAGAATTGTCTCTGCAATAGTGAGAAACTATGTTAGCAAAGAAGCTCATATCATGGAACCTTACGGGAAGAATGTACGTAAGCTAATTTCGCTGTCAAGGCAGTTTAAGAAATGTCTTGAAGAGGGTATGAGAAAACGTATTGTGGAGCAGATAATTGACATTGTTCTCAACATGGATTAGCTTAGCATATAATTTTTATTAATGTGTTTTCTAGAACTGTATTTACGGAAAATATGTGATGAGAGATGGGTGTTGAGTTGAAAGACCTTGCCTTTAACTTGTTAAAGAAGCTATGTGAAATTGTGGCTCCTTCTGGTTTTGAAGATGGTGTAAGGGCTATTGTAATACAGGAAATCGAAAGGTATGTAGACAAGGCGTGGATTGATTCTATGGGGAATCTAATTGCATTGAAAAAAGGAGAAGGCAGTGGTAAGATTATGGTAGCGGCCCACATGGATGAAATAGGTTTAATGATTAATGCAATTACAAGCGATGGGTTTCTGAAATTTGTCCCAGTTGGTGGATGGAATGAGCGTGTTTTGCCTGGTCAAAGAGTACTGATCAGAACACTTGATGGAAGGATTGTAAGAGGAGTTATCGGGGTAAAACCCCCACATATAATGAAACTTGAGGAAGCTAAACAAGTTATACCCATGTCAGAGCTCTTCGTAGATGTTGGGGCCTCTTCAAGAGAGGAGGTAGAGAAGCTAGGAATAGGCATAGGCTCTGTAGCAGTATTTGAAAGAACTATTGAGAGGCTTGGAAATCCAAATGTCGTAACTGGAAAGGGGTTTGATGATAGAGCTGGGCTAACGGTGTTACTGCTCATAGCTAGAATGCTAGAAGGTATTCGAATAGAAGCGGATTTATTCCTTGTGGCTACGGTACAGGAAGAGGTAGGTCTTAAAGGTGCTAGGACAGCGGCCTTTGCCATAGCACCTGACCTTGGGATAGCCATAGATGTGACTATAGCGGCAGATGTGCCTGGTGTTCCAGAGCATGAGCAGGTAACCAAGTTAGGTAAGGGACCAGCGATAAAGGTTATGGATGGCAGGGCAGGCTCGGGGGTAATAGTTAACCCAGCTGTATTGAAGCTACTGATGGATGTTGCAAGGGAGGAGGGTATACCTTATCAGGTAGAGGTTTTAAGTGGAGGAACAACAGACGCATCAGCAATACAGCTAGTCAGAGAAGGGGTGCCAGTAGGCGTGGTTTCTATACCAACGCGATACGTTCATAGTGCTGTAGAGGTTCTCAATCTAGATGACTTAGTAAATGCTGCAAAGCTTGTTGTAGGAGCTATTAAAAGAATTAATAGTAAGTGGATCGAAGAAAACATAAGAAAGGTGGTAAAGTGAGTTTAAAGTACATGTAAACTAATATACTCTACATCATTATATCGATTACCTACTTAGAAGAAAGCTTATATTGGTGGTTCAATAGTTTACGCTATCAATCAGATGCGGTGATACTGGTTGGAACGGCTATGGAATACGCACCTAATTGAAGTTGGGTTCGATAAGATTGTCGAGCTCTTCTATAGAATGTCCGAAGTGGCGGACAAGTTAAGGCAGGAGGGGCTCTACTTTAGATATGGTCCTGAGAGATTACCAGAGGTAATAAGAGTCCCTGAACGAGGGACGCTAAGAGTCAAGCACGGGTTTCCAGTATTTCAGAAGTACGGTGTTTGTATGGATGTTACTAATGTTGAGCAAGCACTCATAGCTGAGGAGGCGGGCGCAGTATCCGTTATGGTTTTGGATAGGCTACCCTATGATGTGAGAAGTAGTGGGGGTGTAGCTAGAATGGCTAGTGTTAATAGGATTCGTGAGGTTATGGATAATGTGACCATACCCGTAATGGCTAAGGTTAGAATAGGGCACTACATGGAGGCAAAAGTCTTAGAGACTCTGGGCGTAGATATGATTGATGAGTCAGAAGTGCTCACACCTGCTGACGAAGAGAGGCATATAAATAAATGGCTATTCAAGGTGCCGTTCGTCAATGGCGCAAGAAACCTAGGTGAAGCTCTTAGGAGAATTTATGAAGGGGCCTCAATGATTAGGACAAAGGGTGAGGCTGGCACGGGTAATGTTGCAGAGGCCGTTAAGCACATGAGAACAATAATGAATGAAGTTATGGCTTTGGTATACATGCCTCCAGAAGATAGGATGAAGAAGGCTAGGGAGTACGGAGTTCCATACGAATTAGTCGACCTAGTGGCTCGCCTTAGAAGGTTGCCTGTAGTAAACTTTGCTGCAGGAGGTATAGCTACGCCTGCAGATGCAGCTTTGATGATGTGGCTTGGTGCTGATGGCGTCTTTGTAGGCTCTGGCATATTCAAGTCACAAGATCCTCAGGCCAGGGCTGAAGCAGTAGTACTTGCAACATCAATGTGGTGGAGCCCTGAAATTGTTATAGAGGCGCAGTCAATGATTGATGAAGCTAAGAGCATGATGGGTATTGATATTAGGAGATTAAAGCCAGAGGAGCTTCTGCAGGTCAGAGGTGTATAGGCAATTGAAAGTAGGTATTCTGGCATATCAAGGTGGTATCGACGAGCATAGATATATGGTTGTAGAGGCATGTAAGGAGCTCTCAATTTCATGTGAGATTGTAAATGTCGTGAATAGGTTTGATGTGAGTAGCATAGATGCCTTAATTATCCCTGGCGGTGAAAGCACAACCATACTAAGGCTTATGAAGAGATTTGGTGTAGATGAGGTAATAAAGGAAAAGATTGAGTATGGCTTACCCGTTATGGGGACGTGCGCTGGTGCAATTTTGCTTGCAAAGAGGGTTAGGGACTTGAAGACAGGAAGGGTATTGAAGGGTACTTTAGAAGCCTTAGACGTGCTTGTCGTAAGGAACTTTTACGGGAGGCAAAGGGAGAGCTTTGAAATAGACCTAGATATACCGGCTCTCGGAGAAAAGCCATTTAGAGCAATATTCATTAGAGCACCAGCAATTGTTGAAGTAGGGCAAGGGGTTGAGGTTATGGCAAGGTACGGAGAATCCTATGTGCTTGTAAGGCAAGGTAAAGTGCTCGCATCAACTTTTCATCCTGAGCTTTCTGGAGATAAAAGGCTTCATAAGTATTTTATAGAATTCGTAAAAAGATAGAAAAGCTATACATTCTATACATTTTTAATGGATTTTACAATGAAAGCACAAAGCTTTTTATTGCAACTCTTCATTAGTCTTAGATAGTGAAATAAGCTACGGTGTGCTCCTAATTGTTTCCAGGCTAGAACTATCTAGCAGTGAAATAGCGATATTGAAGAGGTTAATAGAGATAAATAGAGTTGTTGAAATTAGTGAGCTTGCTAGGATATCAGGGTTCACAGAACAGAGCATTTCATCTATATTAGAGCTACTTAAATCTAAAGGCATTATTGAGGTTCAAGAACATGTGGTCACCATTGGAAAGACCACTGAGGAGGGCATGGGCTACCTTGATGGTCTGCCAGAGGAGAAGGTTGTAAGGTTTGTTCAGGAGAAAGGTGGGGAGGTATCGATAGACGAGGTCAAGGCTCAGTTAGGTGAGGCTATAGCGTCAATTGGTATTAGTTGGGCTGTTAAGAGGGGCTGGGTAAGAATCGATAGAGGATTTGTTAAGGTCGTTAGTTACAAGCCACTTAATGAGCATAGAGGTAAGCTGGAGATGTTTAGTTTGTGGAGAGAGGTGGGTAGAGATATTGAAAGTGATGCTGTTTTCCAGGAACTTGTAAAGAGGAAGTTGATAGAGATTCGCGTAGTAAAGCGCAGGTACATTAAGCTCTCCATACCAGTTGAGGAAGCAAGGAAACTTGCTTCACAGAAAAGCGTTGTTTCAAGACTCACTCACGAACTTATTGCCACAGGCAGCTGGAGAAACTATGAGTTAAAGCCATTTAACTTAGAAGCATCCCCACCTATAGTGTATCCAGGTAAAAAACACTTCTTTAAGGAATTCGTAGAGCTTATTAGAGATGTAATGGAGGGCCTGGGGTTCGAGGAGGTATATGACGATTATGTGATTCCAGAGCTGTGGAACTTCGATATACTCTTTCAGGCACAGGATCACCCATCTAGGGACATTCACGACATTCTCATTGTAGAGGGCTATGCGGACCTCTCACCATTTAGCGATATTACTGAGAGAGTTAGAAATGTTCACGAATCTGGAGGCTATTGTGGTAGTGTTGGATGGAGGTACAAATGGTCTTATGAAAAAGCGTCTAAGCTTATGTTAAGGTCCCATACAACAGCTGTCACAGCAAGGCACTTGATAGGGAGAGAACCTCCAGCAAGGCTCTACACAATTGCTAGGGTGTTTAGAAGGGATAACCCAGATCCGAGACACTCACCTGAATTTACGAATTTCGATGGCGTTATCATGGAAAAAGGGTTCGCTTTTAGAAAGCTTCTGGGGCTACTAAGTCAGATACTTAAAGCCATAGGGATAGAGAAATTCAAGTTTAAACCAGCCTACTTCCCATTTACGGAGCCGAGCGTGGAAGGCTATGGCTACGTACCTGGATATGGATGGATAGAAGTTTTTGGAGCGGGGATGTTTAGGCCAGAGGTCCTTGAAATCCTTGGTGTAAGTACACCAGTTGGAGCATGGGGTATGGGTGTGGAAAGGCTTGCAATGGTTGTTTACGGAATAAATGACATTAGGTTGCTTTTCTCAAAGGATGTGGAACTCATAAGGACGTTTCCATATGTTAAGAAGCACTATGTTAGGTGAACTTACTTGCCCATAGTAAGGGTAAAGCTAGATACGTTAATGAGACTCGTAGGTTTAAACAGTGTAGAGGCATTGAAGGATGTTTTATTTAATCTTAAATGCGAAGCTGAATTGGGTGAAGATGGCACCATAGCTATAGAGGTTCAGAGCGATAGAATAGACATGTTCTCTGTAGAGGGTATAGCAAGGGCTATAAGGCTCTATCTAGGCTTAGATAATCCAACACCTCTACAATTAAAGAATGTATTGTTTAGAGTTTTTGTAAAACCACCCATTAAGAGACCTTATATAGCGGTAGCAGCTGTAACAAATGTTAACTTAGATGAAGAGAGGCTCAGGCTACTGATAGAGTTTCAAGAAAGACTGCATACAACATTTGGAAGGAATAGAAGGAAAGTTGCAATAGGGCTTCACGACCTGGATAAACTTCCCTCGCCAACGCTGGAGTACAGGGATGTTAACATAGATGAAACCCGCATGATTCCATTGCATGACTTTAGAGAAATGAGTATTAGGAGAGTCCTTGAATCGACAGAGCAAGGGATCCTTTACGGCACTATAGCACTTAACGAAAATATGCACCCAGCAATACTTTCTGAAGGTAAGGTGATCTCACTACCCCCAGTAATAAATAGCGACATAACAAGACTTACTGAAAACACTAGGAGCATACTCATTGATGTCACAGGAACAGACATAAACGCTGTAAATAGCGTTTTAAACGCAATAGTACATACACTGACTTTCTATGGAGGTGAGGTAGTTGGCGCAGAGGTTATATATCCTGACACTGCTGTGGTTGTACCAGACGTTAGACCAAGGAGAGTTAAGGTAGATTTGAAGTTCGTTTTTGAATGGCTTGGTATAGGGAGGGCGCCATTTCTGAGTATGGAAAGTGCTTTAAGTAAAATGGGGTATAGAATAGCATCTGTGTCTGAAGGGTATATAGAGGTAGAGGTACCGTATTATAGAAGCGATATTTTGCATCAAGTGGATGTGGTTGAAGATATAGCTATGGGGGTGGGATATGATAACATAGGTTTTGAGGAAGTTGAGCCAAGGCTCAGAGTTTCAAAAGGACTAGACTTAAAGACTATTGCTAGTGTAATTAGGGATGTCCTAGTTGGGCTCGGATATACAGAGTTAAACACACTCACTTTAGTACCTAGTCAAGTTGTTGAAGTGCTTGGTTTCAAAGATTTTGCACTAGTAGTTAACGCGCCTTCCAATGAAATAAACGCACTTAGATCAACACTCTTACAATCTATTATAGTCGCACTTAAAAACTCTCAATACATACCACAACCAGTAAAAGTATTTGAAATAGGAGAAGTGGTCTTAAATTGCCCAAGCTGCTATAATAAATGGAGGAATGAGCTAAGGGTGTGCTGGGCGATCATGGATAGCGAAACTAGGTTTGAGGATATACATGCAACTCTCTACTCCGTCTTGAGAGAACTAGGGTTAGAAGACATGCTCAAGATGCGTCCATGCAAAGCTGAAGTATTTTCTGAGGGGAGATGTGCTGACGTTTACCTAGGTGATAGAGTTGTTGGTGTAATGGGTGAAGTGCACCCTGAGAAACTCGAGAGGCTGGGCATACTCTATCCAATAACTCTGGCCGAGCTCTCAATAAACATATTATACACTACTTTAAGTAATAAATAATTTTAGGTAAAAGCTTCTAAGGGTACCTATGCAATGGACGTGGAAAGCAAGCTTGTTACCGTTAAGAGAAACACGATGGAGATAGTAACTGAAGAAGAGCTTAGGAAGGCTTTTGAAGATGGTAGAAAGTTAAAGGGTTACATAGGGTTTGAGCCGAGTGGGGTATTCCACATAGGGTGGCTCATATGGGCATACAAATTCAAGGACCTTGTAGATGTAGGTGTGGAAATGATACTATTTGCAGCTACGTGGCATGCGTGGATAAATGATAAGCTTGGTGGAAAAATGGAACTCATAAAGGCTGCAGCAAAGCATGTTGTAAAGGTTCTAGAAACTATCGGTGTTAACATGAGTATGGTGAAGATTACCTACGCAGAAGAACTTGTTAGCAATAGTGAGTATTGGGAGAAAGTGCTGAGAATAGCTAAGAATGTGAGTCTCAGCAGGGTTAAGAGAGCTTTGACAATAATGGGTAGAAAGGCTAGCGAAGCTGAGCTTGATTTCTCTAAACTTGTGTATCCATTGATGCAAGTTGCTGACATATTTCAAATGGATTTAGACATAGCTCTTGGGGGAATGGATCAGAGGAAGGCTCACATGCTTGCAAGAGATATAGCTGAGAAGCTGGGCTATAAAAAGCCTATAGCAATACACACCCCACTACTTCCATCGCTAAGGGGTGTAGCGAAGATGGGTGCCTCCTTGGAAATAGATGAGTATCTTTCAGAGATAAAGATGAGCAAGTCTAAGCCAGAAGAAGCGATATTTATAACTGATAGCGATGAGGAAATTATGAAGAAGGTTCGTGGGGCATTTTGCCCGCCAAGGGAAGTTGACGCAAATCCTGTTATGGCTTTAGCCAAGTACATAATATTTGCTCAAGGCAATAGAAGATTTGTTGTAGAGAGAAAGCCTGAGCATGGCGGTACTATAGAGGTGTACAGCTATGATGAGCTAGAGAAGCTATATAGAGAAAGCTTAATACATCCACTAGACCTCAAGAATGCTGTAGCAAATGAACTTATAAAGATTATTAAACCAATTAGGTCTGTGTTACAAGTTGAAAGAGATTTGTGGCTAGAACTTGAAAAAGTTATGCAGAGTGTTACAAGGTAGAGGCCTGGTGTAAGTCATGGCAAAGTATGTTATTAGAGTAAAGATAGAAGTCGATGGGGAAGTTGAGAAGTCCGACATAATAGGGGCAATATTTGGCTTTACAGAAGGATTATTTGGTGACGAATTTGACCTAAGGGATCTGCAGGATAAGGGTAGAATAGGTAGGATAAGTGTAGAGGTGAAAACAGACAAGGGGAAGACCGTTGGCGAGATACTAGTACCATCAAACCTAGATAGGATAGAAACAGCACTTCTAGCTGCACTGATAGAGAACGTAGAGAAGGTGGGGCCGTATCAAGCAAAGATACAAGTAATTGATATAGTTGATGTAAGGGCTGAGAGACTTAAAAAGATAATGGATAGAGCGGCTGAGATCGCTAAGAAGTACTTCGTTGAGAAGGCGCCCGATATCAAAGAATTGCTAAATAAGATTAGTGAAACCATCAGAGTAGCTGAAATAGTGTATTATGGCCCTGAGAATCTGCCAGCAGGACCTGATGTCGAGGCGTCTGACACAGTAATCATTGTTGAAGGGCGCGCTGATGTTATCAACATGTTGAGGTATGGCTACAGAAATGTAATAGCTCTAGAAGGGGCACACGGATCTAAAGTCCCAGAGAGCATCATAAAGTTAGCTTCAAAGAAAACAGCAATACTCTTTGTTGATGGAGATAGGATGGGCGAACTCATAGCTAGGGATGTGTGTAAGGTAGCTGACATAGACTATGTAGCAAGAGCTCCGCCTGGAAAAGAAGTTGAAGAGCTTACAGGCAAGGAAATTACGAAGTCTCTTAAAAATGCTATTCCAGCTAAGCAGTTTTTAGAAAGTGTTGAGAAGAAAATTGAGGCTGAGGTAAAAGGTGTACCAAAAGTTGCAGAAGCTGAGGCAAAACCTTTACAGCCACAACAAGTAGTAACGGTTCCAGTAACAGAAGCACCACCTACACAAAAACCACTTGCTGAAATTCAACCCCTTAGTGGGTTTGAGATGCCCGCCAAGGTTATTGAAGAGGGTAAGAAAGTTATTGGAACTCTTGAAGCAATGTTATATGATTCTAGCTGGAATATCATAGAAAGAATTCCCGTAAGAGACCTTGTTGACAAACTTCAGAGCATGGAGCCTGGCAAAGTTCAGGCAATAGTTTTTGATGGTGTTATAACTCAAAGGCTTTTAGACGCTGCTTCAGAAAAAGGTGTAAAGCTGGTTTTAGGTGTTAGAATAGGGAATGTCACTAAAAAACCTGAGGAAATCTACGTAATGACTTTTCAAGACATCTTTGGAGCACTTTCGTAGTCACTTCTTAGAGTATTCAAATAGTGTTTTTCCACTTCTCCCGATACTCTTTAACTGTTTCTCGCTAACACCAAAGTACTCAAGTATTCTAAGTGCTGCTGGGATAATTTGATGCTCTACGTAATAATCTACGTCGAGGTCCTTAGGATCGACAGCTATGTATGGTCTTGCACGCTCTGATATCTTTCCACCGCCTTTAATTATTACATAGCCTATCTTATCCCCTACCTCAATGCTGTACCCTAACTTAATTAGGTGTCTAGCTGCTGTGACATGCGGTGCCTCAACCTCGTACTCATTTAAAGGCTTAGCGATGGTTTTCCATATAACGAATTTGTTTATGTCTATAGCGTTACTTGCAACAAGTTTTCTAATTTTCTCAATCTCATTCTTAACAAACTCGACTGCTTTTCGATAGTCAGCTGTCTTGAGCACTATTTCAGCTACTCGCTCTTGCATTTCCTTTGCTATTTCAGCCCAGTCCCCCCTAACAGCCTCAAACCCTACAACATCTATTCTACCATCTACTGTGAGCCCTATATACCTCTTTTTGGCTTCTGTAAAGAACACCTTCTGATAAATCTTATCAACCTTTATCTCTAGGCCAAGTTCTTTTTCAACTGCATCAATAAGCTTCTCTACAGCCTCCTTACTGTATTTAACAAATAGCGAGTCAGTATCGCCATATATTACCTCTAAACCCAGGCTCTTTGCTAGTGAGATAGCCTTTTTAATAGTCTCTCTGCCAAAGTCTGCTACAGCCTCAGCACATTCCTTGCAGTACCACCTAGCCCCAGTCCACGCCATGTAACCATAGCATGCATTTGCCAAGACCTTTAGCGCTCTCTGCCTCGCGTCTAGTATTCTGTACTCAGCTGTATCAGGGCTATACTTCTTTAGAAAGTCTCTTACTTGTCTTCTAGCGTTCACTAGCGTGATGAGGGCTACTTTAAGAAAGGAATCTCTATCCTTTCTAAACATGTAACTAGTTTCTGGAGCTTCAAAGCAGTCTAAACACTCCTCTCCAACTATGAGAGTGTCCGGACCTATATTATACTTTATCATTATGCTAGGATACATTGCTGAGAAGTCCAGTACTGCAACACATTCATGTACACCTCTTTTTGGCTCTAATACTATAGCCCCTCTATAACTCTCATACTCCTTCTCAACTCTATTAGGAACTAGCTCTCCTCTAGTCCTAGCAACCCTAAGTAAGAACCATTCAAGGCGAAAACCAACGCTAGCAGAGCCAACTTGATCTAATGGGAGACCTGTAATGCTTGAGAGTTGCATAGCAAACGGTAGTATCTTCTCAGCTATTCCATGCGTTGAAATAACATCATCTTTAGCGTACCTTAGCAATATGGGTCTAAGCCTCTCATCATCCCAGTACTTGTATATATCGTACCAAGGTACGTTAGCCCTCTCACTCTTCTTCATTACACCAAAGTACTCTGCAACCTCATCAAGACTCTTAATCTTAATTTCTGCAATCTCCTCAGCAAAGTCATAGAGATCCACATGTAGCCTACCAGGAATTGAAACATGACCATAGACACTCTTCGAAGGTTCCACACCCTTTCTTCGAGACACATCAAGTTTTATACCAAGTTTCCTAGACCTTTCCACTAGGTATGGCCAGTCAAAGTTATTTGAGTTGTAACCTACAACTATATCAGGGTCGTATTTATTCATGTAATCCACAAAATCTCTTAGAAGCTTTCTATCATCTTTATCTTGTGCTTGTAGTTGTATTATCTCGCCTTCAGAATTCATAATAGAAATTATTATGATGGGGTCTCTATCGGGTTTTGGGACGCCATGAGGATTGTAAACCTCTATGTCAAAGGACAGTGTCCTAAGCTTTGGTGGCAGGATTCTTGAGTCATCCCTTTCCAAAACCTCTACTATCTCCAGTTCCTCATCAACTCTATACTCACCAAGCTTCTGCTTTTCAATAACCTTAAATCTGTGCCACGTACAAGGGCTTATGTCATGATCTATGAGGTACCTCATCGAGAACCTTATATCGGCCTCTACAACAGCTCTAACTCCTGGTATTTTCGCTACATCACTTCTATACTCTCTAACAAATTCTGGTACGGATGTTTCAATTCTCAAAGCCTTGACAGGCCTTCCTATGAACAGTTTATCAACTTCTTGAATTGATAGAATGGGTGACTTAGCTCTACTCAATCTCTTTATAGAAGATTTTATTACGTCTAGTCTATCTAAGTATTTTGAATCTACAATTGCATAGAAATAGGGTCTAAACTTCTTATCTCTAAGCAGAACTCTCCTACCATTCTCGTCTACACCCCATATTATTACTTGAGGCTCTGAACCCACAACTTCATAACTAGCATCTAAAACATATACACTAATAACTTCCTTGCTCATAAAGATCTGGAAAACTACTTTTCCTAAAGAGATATAAATGTGTTCAATCAAGTAAATGCATTGACTGCCCACTCTGCCTGTTTCTACTCCAGATTCCTCCAGCTCTTTTCTCTTAACAACTTCCTTAATCAGTTTGGAGGAGGTGTGATTGCTAGGTGTATATTATTTATCTAGTCACTCCTACAAGTACTAAAGCTGATACAACTTTGAATTACATAACCACATCCATTTAAGCACCCAAATTGTAGGCACAGCTAGCTCTAGGTAGCAGTAGTGCCGTCAGCCAAGTTCATGCTAATGATTTTACTAAGTGATTTTTCTTCGTTTAAAAAATTCTACTAAGAACTGCGTATCAAACCTCCCTTCAATAAATTCACGTGTATTTAGAACCTCTATGAGTAAAGGTATGGAGGTTTTTATGCCATCAATTCTAAATTCTGAAAGTGCTTTCACTAACCTTACCCTAGCTTCCTCTCTTGTGCGGCCCTGTGCAATCACCTTTGCTATCATTGGATCATAGAAATGCGTTATTTCTATACCTGGTGCAATAGCGTGGTCTATTCTCACATACTCAACTCTTGGGAACTCCACCAATGTGATGATGCCTGGAGATGGAAGCATTGTATTTGGGTCTTCAGCATAAATTCTGGCCTCTATGGCATGCCCATTGAACTTACGTACACTTTCTCTTATCTCCAGCTCTCTACCCTCTGCAATTTTTATCTGCTGCTCCACAATATCTATACCTGTAACCATTTCTGTTACTGGGTGTTCCACTTGTATTCTCTTATTTACTTCAATGAGGTAGAAATTCCCATGCTCATCTCTAATGAACTCTATTGTTCCCGCATTGCTATACTTGACATGCTTCATGAACTTCACCGCATAATCGTACATTTTTGCACGTTCAAGCTCTGTAACGATGGGTGATGGTGCCTCTTCTATAACTTTTTGGTAACGCCTCTGAATACTACACTCTCTTTCACCAAGTGCGACAACATTTCCATAGTGATCGGCCAGGATTTGCACCTCTATGTGCCTAGCCCTAGGAATGAACTTCTCTACATACACCTTGTCAGATCCAAAAGAAGTCTTCATCTCCTCTACAGCTACATTGAAAAGCTTCTCTAGTTCTTCAAAACTTCTTATAATCCTTATCCCTCTACCACCACCACCCCTATCAGCTTTTAGCAAAATGGGAAAGCCCAGTTCTTCAGCTATCTTCTTAGCCTCTGCTAGTGTAACTGGGCTTAGCGTGCCTGGCACAACTGGTACGCCAATGCTATGAGCAATAGACCTTGTAATAGACTTAGACTCCAGCATCTCTATAATGTTCCACCTTGGTCCAACCCAGATTATTCCAGCATCTTCTACAGCCTTAGCAAATGCAGCTTTTTCAGAGAGAAAGCCGTATCCTGGATGAACGGCATCAGCACAACTTCTCTTAGCAATTTCAACAATCTTGTATATATTGAGATAAGAGTATGGATCAGAACCCAGGGAATACGCCTCATCAGCCAGCCTAACGTGCATAGCATCACTATCCACCTGTGTATATATAGCTATAGTCTTTATGCCAAGCCTTCTACAAGTCCTTATAATTCTGACCGCTATCTCCCCTCTATTCGCGATTAGCAGTTTAGCTATCTTATCAACCACTTGCAAAACCCTTCAGAAGTCTCTGATAAAAAGGCTCTATAAAAGCTACCAGAATATAAGTAGATTGCAAGTTTCTCGATGTGCATAATGTTCGAGCCATTTGTAGAAAGCATGTTGATAGAAAGCATAGTGTTGGCGTACTATAGTGCATCAGAATTGCGTGCACCATTCTCTTAGACACCATGAATTTCTACAGCTACACTTCTGCTGTGGTTATGGACACTCCTTGTCTCTAGCAAATACACCTCAGTGTTGCTATTTAGTGCAAGTGAGCGATTTTCTATAGGTACGACGAGGTTTGTTGATAAAAGTGTTGAAATAAGGTGCGCATATGCATTCCCGTGTTCCCAGCCTGTAAACGGAATGAATTTAGTTAAGAAATTTATAAACAAGCTCTCTAAGCCTCTTTCTAAGATCACTAAGGCAGGGGTCGCTCCTTCAACAGAAGCATACAGAATACCATTTTCAATGTCAGACTCCTTAATGCATCTTTCAAGTATGTTTCGAAGGGGGTGCAAAACCATGGGGCCAAGCGTCCTAATCTCAACTAACTTCGAAAACACCTTCACCAACGACTATCACCTCCTTTAAACCCTCATCTCTTGATAAATCTATAAAAACAACTTTCTTAAATTGCCCTAAGAGCATTGAACCATTGTGAACAGGTATAATGATACTCTTACTTAGTAGTGCACTGCAAATGGAGGAATCCATGCAACCACTGTTTTTGAGGAGGGATTCGAGATCCTTAAGGAGATTTGGCTCATACTCTATCTCAACAATATTACAGCCCCTCTCTGGTGTGTGTACCACTGCAATACCTCTTCTAAATCTCATTTCTTTAAGTACTGAAGCAACGTAATTCGTTATATCTTCAGCAGTATAGCCAGGGCTTTTGATCCACATTCTAGCAGTTTTTATGTTTAAGGCTGTCAAGGAGACCCCGCTAGGAGCGTGAAAGGACCTGGCTTAAAAGTCTGCTTAGGAGCTAAATACCGAGCTCCCTGTCAAGATACTCTTCACCAAGCTCTGAAATTGTATAAAGCACTCTTCTCCCATTAGAACTCAGTACCCTTACATAGCCCTTTTCTACAAGGCTCTTTAGGTGGTGGTGAACAGTCTGAAGGGTTATGCTGTAGCCTAGGCTCACTAATTTTTTCCAGATGCCGTAGGTATGGCACTGCCTAGCCTCATAGAGAATTTTTAGAATTTCCTTTTGCGCATTTGAAACATATACCATGTCTCTATTGTTGTAAATTCTATAGATAGAAGCACTCCTCCCACTGTGAGCAACAACTTTGTAAAGCACATAGCTATCCTTAGATGGGCTACCACTAATCACAACCAACACTCTCTCTCCTTTCCCTACAACTCCAAGCTCTGTAGCCACCTTAACGCCTGCAAGACTTGCTACGCCAACAGGATCTACAACAACACCCTCTAGCTCTGCTAACTGTGCAGCAATATCAAATACAGCATTCTTCTCTATACTGACATACTCTACGCTATCCTTAAGAATATTGGCAATAATGTTCCTAGTTACTCCCCCACTCAGCTCAACTAATACCGTCTCAATGGATTTTTGTTTTTTCCCATAGCTTTCTTCAAGTTTTACAGTTAAGATTCTAGGTGTATCTATATTCAGAGCCTCTCTAATTTCATTAAGCCCTTTAAAAATAGCTGTAGCCAGTACCCCATCCCCCACAGGCACTGCTATCCAGTCAATTTTTTGCAGGGTTTCTACAACTTCGAAAACAATTGTCCTATAGCCATCCATTACAGTAGGGGAGCAGGGTATGGACAGGTAGTGAGAATGTTTTTCAGCCAATTTTGAAGACTTCTTAATAGCACTTAAATAGTCCTCTACTTCTATGACAGCATCTCCCAAGAGTGTAAGCATGTACAGCTTCCACGGCTCTACAAACTCTGGTATATAATGCGTTGCATGTATTCCATAACGCTTTGCGTACATAGACAGTGAAATTGCGTAGTCCCCAAGGGAAGCAGAAATAATACTATTGAATTTACTTTCATAAGCTGCTTGCACATCTATAGCTGTCCCTCGATCAATGAAAGTGCCACTAGGATTTCTAGACTCATTCTTAACTAGAATGTCTACACCAAGAACATTGCTAAGCCTCTCAAGCTTAACGATAGGCGTCCAACCTTCGCCAAGAGACCTACCAATGAATCTCACTGGCAGTAATTCACTAAAGCTCCACACACCTAAACCCTGAATAGCTCTCTCCTTAGCATTTATGAGAGTGTTCTTCAAGATATGCTCAAGGTTCTCATATATAGTGAAGAGCGGGGCACCGCACCTCGCGCAAGTCTTAGTGCTAGCAGTGAACTCGTACAAGGTTTTACACGAGGGGCAAACAAGGTGACTAGGGGGCATAGGGACACACAAGCTTTAACCTAGCTTAGCACAAAAGTGTAGAGCTTTAACAGGATAAATGTTTATTAAAATGTTGCATTAGTGATGCTATAATACAATGCAAAGAAATAAATTGAGAGGGCTCTTGCGCGCTCAGCTCTAGTACTAGCTGTACAGCTACTCCCGATGATGTACTTGTGGCTGAGAGGCTTGGCGATATTAGGGATGCTCACTGGTCTTTCAAGCAATACCGGCTTAACTGCTCTTCTCGCTTTAAGATAAGATATGTGAAGGCTATGGCTACACTAAGCTTGCTGTATGTCTCTAGTGTTAATGTGGCTAAGAGTTGCTACCGCTATGATTACCACTTCAATTTTTGTGTTAATGTATTTTTCACTTTTTAGGGGCTTAGTGCCTTAAGGAGTTGTGGTGTTTTAGGTTTGGAGAGAATTCTTATGTCTTTGAGTAGCTGTTGAAATCCCTTACTGTTGTAGCTGGTATACTATGAAATTAACTCGCCCCTCATTTTCGTGCTTTTTCAAAGCTTGAAGCGCCTCCTTTCCTACAACTCTTGTGTTGCTCGCCCAGTTAATGTACGATGGTGTGTACTCTTTCTTATTAACGTCTACCGCTATAGAAAACAGCCAGGTTTGGGCGAGTATGACTACTACATATACACCTTTGTTAAACCTACTGCTTATATAATCAATTACCTCTTCGATGCTACCCACATCGCTAACTCTATTCAATATTCTTCTCTCTATAAGCGGGTACTTAACTGTCGCTGAAGCTATTGTAACCTCTGCGAAGCCGTCGAGGATGCTTTCATAAGCTTTACTCAGCTTGAAGCTACTCCTCTCCAAGCTTACTACTGGAGCACTGACTTGAGGCGCCCTTTCCCTACCCATGGCAAGCCCCCTCTTTAGGAAGTTAAATATAGCTTTACACAGCTCTTCATAAGCACTCTCTAAGCATTCGAATACCACAGTGTCTTCTTCAGGAAACAGCTTTGCAACAGTCTTTAGACCACTTTCACTATAAACTCCAAACACCACGCTTTTTCCAACCATCCACACATACACTTTGTAGAGTTCCCTGGTCTTTTTCAACACACCTTTTTCAATATGTAGAGTTATGCTACCATCTATGGCATCTACTTGGATGTTCTGTGCAGAAAACAAGCTAAGCACAAATTCTGATGTGAAGTTCCTAAACATCTCTGTACTTAGTCTAAGCCTTTTCATAGTCTCGCGCAGTAGAGTCCAGTGCACACTTGTAATTAAGAGAGTTAATAAATATATAGGGAATTTGATTGCTATTCTATCTCTAAGAGCTCTGGGATACTGTATTTGCATAATTTATGCATATTTTCAAGGCTTAAGAGCCTTTCTTTGAATTCTAGTGCTCTCTTGCCATACAATGTATATCCGCCAAGACTGCCATCAGCTTTTACAACTCTGTGGCAAGGTATGGCAATGGGGTTCTTATTTCTGCTTAGTATCTTTGCAACAAGCCTAGGGCTTATGCCAAGCACTTTTGCAAGATCCTTATATGTTGTTGTACAGCCTATTGGCACTAGTTGCGTAAGAGTATACACAGCCTCTTCTATGTCAAATAAGCTCCACTTCCGCACTATAATGTCATCTTTTTTGAGTTCTATCACAAGCATTTTGAAAGGACCTAAGCAATGTCCTTCAGGAACTGCCCATTCTCGTATACTAGATCTTTATCTGCAAACACCTTTCCTTTTCTCATATCTTTAACCATGTCCCAGTGTATAGATGAAACGTTTTTACCGCCTGTCTTAAGGTATGCTGCTCCAAGAGCTATGTGTATTGTACCGCCAATTTTTTCATCAAACAGTATCTCTTTCGTAAACCTGGTTATGTCATAGTTTAATCCAAAAGCAATTTCACCCACTCTTTTAGCACCTTCGTCAACACCAAGCATTTTCTTTAAAAACTCCTCACCTCTAGTTGCCGATGCCTCGACAACTTCTCCTTGTTTAAAAACCAACTTTACACCCTCAACTTCATAACCTCCGTACACAGCTGGGTATTCAAATGCTACAAAACCTTCAACACTATCTTCATGTGGTGCTGTGAACACCTCCCCACCAGGCATGTTGTTTTTGCCATCATCGTTAATCCATGTCCTCCCCCCAACCTTGACCAAGAGATCGGCATTCTCAGAAACTATATGCAGCTCGTCAACTTTTGATAAAAGGGCAACTATTCTTTCTTGCTTTTTCGCTTGAATAACCCATGCACTGGTAGGGTCTACTTCATATAGCTTTAACGCTCTGTAGACAAACTCCTCGAATTCTATTGTGGACATGCCGGCTTCTTGTGCAAGCGCTCTAGTTGGATATGGCGCTACAACCCATCTCAGATCTCCAGTAGCGTCTCTCTTCATAAAAATCTCTGTGAACACCTTATTAGCTTTGGACCTTACCCTGACCCTCTCTGGATCTATGCTTATAAGAGGTTTTGTGTGCTGAGGAGACAAAATACTTATTCTCACAGTTATCTTCTCAGCTATGAATCTATCTATGGGTGAGACGTATTCGAGAAGTTCTTGAGAGGCGTACCTATAGAAGAGCTCTGCTAGCATATCGTCAGCTATAACAAGCCTTGGGTAAGCACCTCTTACCACAATCTCTCTCCATAGCTCTCTTATTAGCGGCATAGCCTCAGTAGATCCAGAAATTAGCACCTCATCGAATTTCCTTATGGATGTACAGTAATCAGCAATAAGCTTAGCATATTTATCAAGATCCCTCATTTTCTCATCCAGTAAGACTTTTCTATTGACACAGCTTAAATATTTTCAGGTGATGAGCTATAGTAGTGATATACTTTAGTAGGGAGTCTTACCTTCACACACCACTTAAAGGCTTGTATCACCCCGAAAATCCATCAAGACTTGAGATAGCTCTTAGCGCACTTTACAACAGCGGATTTGGGGAAAGCATTGTTGAAGTACAGGGCGGTGAAAACAGTGTTGATGTACGTGAACTGCTTCTAAAAACCCATGACAGTGCTTATGTGGAGTACATATTTAAGTTATGTAGCCAGGAGTTTGAGGGTTATATAGATAGCGATACATATATCTCCAGAGGTACTTGTGTAGCTGCTCAAAAAGCTGTTGAAGTTTCGGTAATGGCCGTAGAGCATGTATTAAAGAGCCAGTACAACTTTGTGCTAGCCTTGGTAAGGCCTCCAGGACACCATGCAGGCGTGAGTGGAAGAGCCATGAATGCGCCTACTCAAGGGTTTTGCATATTTAACAATGTTGCTGTTGCTGCTACATACGCCTTGTCAAAGGGCATCAAACCTGTTCTGATAATAGATATCGATGCACATCATGGGAATGGGACCCAGGAAATCTTCTGGAGCAACCCTGGAGTTGTTCACGTGGATGTACATGAGCGGGGGATATACCCAGGCACTGGCGATATTCATGATATTGGTGGAGGTGAAGCTGAGGGAACGAAGATAAATATTCCCCTACCTCCATACTCAGATGATGAGGACTATACCTACGCTTTTCTAAGGATTGTAGAACCACTTGTTTACGCGGTAAGGCCTAGGATCATAGCTATTTCAGCAGGATTTGATGCTTACTCAAATGATGGTTTGGCGAGTATGAGGTTAACGGAAAACTTCTATAGGTTCTTCGGTAGAATGTTGCGTGAGGTGCTACAGGCTCTTAGAATTGGGGCTGTAGCAGTGCTTGAAGGCGGTTATAGCGTTGGGTTAAGAAATGGTTTACCTGCAATGCTTAAAGGATTTGCAGAGCCTGGCTATAGCAAGCCTAGCTTGGAAAACGTGAAGCCTAGCTACGCTGTAGAGGCTATTGTTAACAGGGTTGTTCAAGTGCTGAGGAGGTATGCATTTACTTAGCCCCTCTTGAAATAAGCTTTACAATGGCTTTTGCGTAGCCCCCGAGCAAGGCGATAACTACGTTTACTATGGGGAACCTCTCAAATGCTTTGACAATGAAGTTGACATCATCTTCACTAACTACTCCTAGGACTAACGCTATTGGAATGTAGGTTGTAAGAAAGATGATAAAGCCAAGCACTATTCTTACTACACTTACAAATCTTGGTACAGGGATTAGAAACACAAGTAGTGTAAGAATTGCTGATAAAGCAGAAGCGAAGTAGGTTTTACAAGCGTGAATGTAGTCCACGGGCTTTGCAATATACTTCTTTATGTAGATTGATAGGAAGATGAGTCCAACTATGGAAGAGAGCAGGGAGGCTATGAGAAACCCCCAGAGCTTTGCACTAATTGTCAGCACATAGGATGCAGGTACAAATACGGCTGTTGAGATTATTGTGGAGTACATGTTTGCCTTGGTATCGCCAATGGCATTCAATATAGTGGGAATAGTAAGGCTTCCCAAACTTGCTAACAGGTTTGGGGCTAGTAAGAGTGGTAAGAGTGGATATGTAAATAAGTAATCTGCTCCGTAAAAGAGGTACATAATTTCCCTTGAAAAGATCATGGCTGCGACAGTCACAGGTGTAGTAACAAACGCTATGTACTTATTTGTTATGCGAGCCACCTTGTCAAGCTCATTTGAATTACTATGAAATTTTGTGAATAAAGGAAGAAGTGTTGCTGATATAGGGGCTGTAACAACAGAGACAAGTACACCGAGGTTTGCCATAGCCCTGTATCCCCCGATCTCTCTATCAGGAAGGTTGTAAGCTAGTAATGCGTTTTGATATGCGCCAGAAACAATTATTGGTATTAGTGAAGCAACATATAGTGGTAGACTGTATCTGAGCATATCCTTAGCTATAGTAGCAATACCTACTACACTATTATTATCATTTTTGCCAGACCCTCTTAGGGCTTGCATTAGGAATAGAAATGCTGCAACTAGGGCAAATGTATAGCCAATAATGTTCCCCAGCAAAGCCCCTAGAACACTGAGCTGTAGTAATAATAGCATGTATATAGATGCAACAGTTTTTACAACACTATAAGTAATCTTTGCAAAAGTTGTTCCTGTTACTCTTTCTAAACCTATGAATATTGAGAGCAGTAGGTTATATATGTTTTGAAGCAACACAATAACAGCAGCAACTCTCACATATGGTGCAAGGTCAGGCCTATTTATGAAGAACCGAGCTAGCGGTTCTGCGAAGATGAGACATAGTGCGGAGCCCATAAGACCTGTTACAGTTTTTACAAGAAGTGAGGCTTTTATAACAGCCCTTACACCTTTTTCACTATTCCTCATGAGAAACATCTGACTGTATCTTGAAGCAGCCGTGTCTATTCCTAACGACAGTAGTGAGGCTACTATTAAGGGAGGTACTAGTGCTAGTGAAAAAGCCCCATAGCCTTCGCTTGCCAAAACCCTAGCTATAACTATGGAGCCCAGAGCCAAGGTTAAATTATACGTAAACTCCCCCAGGAACAGAATGAAGCTACCCTTAGTGGCGCTTTCAATGTACTTTAAGATGCTGTACTCATAGCTCTCTGAGTTCGGCAAATAACATCATCCATGAGTATTGGTCATCTTCTGATCTCGTATAGGGCATGAGGGGACAGTTCGCAGATTATGTCTTTTAAAGCCAGTCTTACAGCATTGGGGTTTCCTGGCACTATAAATACTAGTGCTCTTCTCACAACATATGCTGTAGCACGCGAGAGATAGGCTCTAATACCCACATGCCTATAGCTGAGATGCCTAAATAGTTCACCAAAACCCGGCATCACCTTTGACGCAATGGGCTCTACGGCTTCTATACTAACATCCCTTCTACTTAACCCAGTGCCGCCAGTTACCATAACCACATCGCATCTGTTTGTAGCCTCAAGAACAAGGGCCCTTATCTCCTCGATACTATTCCCGACAACAGCATAGCTACGTAATACTGCATCTGGGCAGAGGCTACTAGTGGACTCAGCCACAGGCTTTATCTCATCAGGTTTAAGCCCCTTAACCACACTATCACTAGTCACAATAAAACACAGTGAAAACGGTCTTACAGTCTCATGTTCGTGCTCAGGCATGGGGGATCATCTTCATAGGTGAGCTGGAATAAAGAACAGTGGCTCCTCTTCAGCAACCTCTCTATCCTTATAAACAATGACATAGAGCGCTGCAATCGAGACCACTGTAGCTACTGAGGCAAACGAAAAGATCACTGTAGAACCCATAGAACCGGCAACATCTTCGCCAACTATTTTGCAATGAAATACCACTAAATCACCCCTAGTAACCCTTACAGTAAATAGTGATGGGATCACTACTATGGTGTTAGTAGTTATAGTGCCATTGAAGCTCTTTAAGATGTTATTTGAGTCGTACAACGCCAGTCCTTCTATCCTAAGAGATATTCTAAGGTTGTAATCTGGAACAAACAGGTTAGGATTTGCATACCCTAACTGTGTAATAGTGTTCTGGGGGTAGTTTCCAATGTTTTTAAGCAGATTTGCCCACAAAAATCTATTAAAAACTATCCTAGCGTCTTCTAGTGAAGGTGCTATGTAGTCTCCACCTAGAGCATACACAGCCTGGTCTGTGGTAACCTCTTTGGTGTTCTCATTTACTGTTGTTATGGTGTATAAGTATACGCCAGACATAGATGGAGCTATTAGAGTAGAGTACGCAGAACCACCAATGACAGCAAGTAGTAGTACAGCTAGAACAAGTTTAGCAATTTTTTCAAGACCTGTGCTTATGCGCCACTCCATAAAAATTGGGTAGTGGGGTTCATGCGCAGTGGCATGGGGCCTCTTTGCAAAAGGGTATATAAGGGCTGATCCCCCTATGAAGCCTCCTACATGGGCAAAGAATGCAACTCCCCCAAACCTCAAGTAACCATAAATCACTTGAGTTGCGAACCAGAATATTAAAAACCATGTTGCAGACATTGTGAAACATAAAGGTATTAGGAGCATAAAGTAGCATCCTGACAGCCTTCTCCGTGGAAACAGTAAGAGGTATGCCCCTAGAACACCACTTATAGCACCAGAGGCACCTAGGGCTGGTATCACAAGGTTTACACTACCAACGATAGGTATAAAGGCTGTGTGGAAAACTATTGCTAGAAAACCTGAGGCTAGGTATAAAGTCAAGTACTTTGCGTGACCAATTCTTCTTTCAACTGAGCTTCCAAAGAAGTAGAGAAACCACATGTTAAAGAATATGTGAAATATATCTGCATGTATAAACATGCTTGTTAAAACCCTGTACCACTGAGAAGGTACTTGAATTAATACAGGTACATAGGATAGTGAATCTATCCAGTCCTGCGAAATTTGAGTAAAGAAGTTTTTATAGGAGGTGATGATATACATGGCGATGTTTACTATTATAATAGCTATTGTCACTAAGGGCCTCCTAGACCTTCTCTCAGTCCACACATGCTCATAAGACATTATGCAGAGACACCGCAATACATTGCTTCTTAACTCTACTGCATTCAGCTTTAAAATGCTTATGCTTAGAAAACCATGTATTAAAACACACTTTACTGTACTACGGCATATAAATGCGTATCCCAGCTTCGCCAAGAGGAATTCCAGTATCTATTGATACTGGTAAGCACTTTGCCACAAGGGCATAGACAATGGGCTTGCTCAAGATGCTTGCAACTTCTGTTATATACTCATAGTTAGCCATGCCTTTTGAAAGAATTACGTCACACCCTTTAATTAAGGCTCTTGCTTTTTCTCCAAGTTCGGATAGGAATATGCTTGATGCATCGGTACCTGTATCGTAGACCTCATCAAAGCTTTTACTAAGCATAGCAAACTGAACATCAGCTATAGTTACATCGTTTTGAAAAGCCCCCCTCTTAACAACAGCATAGACCCTAGCCCCGCTAGCCTTCAGCACATCTGCTACAAGTCTATCAAAAACAGATTCCCCAGCATTATCCAGTATCACGGCAATGCTTCTTGATCTCAGCAGTAGATCTAATGCTTCATCAACACTGCCATGGATTTGCATACCTCGAGCTTTTTTCACAACATCTTCAACTTTTGGTGGAGTGTAGTTCACCACCCCCATATCAAGAAGGTTGCCGACCAAGGAGAATTGCAAAGCCCTATAAAGCCTAGCCCTAAGCCCCTTCTCTGAGAATACAACCTCCTTTGCGGCTTCATACACCTTTAATGCCTCCTTATGCGCTTGTACCTTATCCTCAAAGTAAGGGTCAGGGTTGTTCAAAACGCTCTTGATATATCTAAATAGTTTTGTGGCTAACTCTGTTGGAACACAAGAGCCCTTACCACTTAAGCAGGCATCAAGAAAGTTTTGTGTAATATCAAGCACACCCCTCATGACATGTAACCTAGCCTGCGTATCGAGACCCTTGGCCTTCTCTAAATCTCTGTACCTCACGTTTATTTGGCACACTATACACTGTGGATAGAGCTTCAACATTAAGCACCTTAGTAAACAAGAGTTCTAAGTACATAGACTAAGTTAAAAAGGTGATGCTCGTAAGTGAGCTGTTACAACACTACCTTAACAACTGAAAGCCTTTCTACCCGTGGCGGGGAAGGTCGTACTTGCAAAAGCTTAAGGTCCGACCATTTGTGTGCTTTAGGTGTGACATTATTGTGCGATCACTTATTAATTGGAGGTGTGTGAAGAGTAGCACAATTGGTGCTCTCTATAATGTAGGGTATGTGGAGCAGTTTAAAATAAGTTTAGGTACAGTGTAATGTGCAGGTAGCATTATCTCTGCTGATTTATCCAGGTAGCTTCTTCTTTATGTAGTATGAACCTATGGTTAGGTATAGGGGTAGGAACTCCAGCCTTCCAAAATACATAGCGATAATTAATATGAGCTTTGCTGCAAGTGGGAGAGAGGCAGATGTTATGCCTACAGAAAGCCCTACACAAGATAGAGCTGAAGTTGTTTCGAACAACGAGTCTAGAAAGCTATAGTATGTAAAGTTATTTGCTACTAATACAAGGTGTAGTACTGTTGATAAAAGTAGCAAGGCCATTATGTACAGCACTATATAAGCCATAGCTGATGTGATGGCATCTTCATTGAGCATTTCTCGCCCCAGTCTCTTAGTTATTACAATATTTCTTGGCATCACAATTCTCTGAATATCCCATGCAACGGACTTAACTGCTATTGCAATTCTGCGAATCTTAATCCCTCCTGCTGTAGAAAAAGTTGCACCCCCTATAGCCATGGCAAGCACTATTAGCACTTTCAGGGCATCTGGGTAGGTATTTAGGGCTTCAACTTGGAATCCTGTTGTTGTATATCCAGAAATCAGGTGGTAAATTACAATACCAATATCAAGGGCAAATAATTTAGCTAGCGCGGTTGCTGGTATGAGCATTACTAAAAGAATTGCGAAGAGCCCCCTCACCTCAGGTGCGCTAATAAACTCTCTAAAGCGCATTTTAGACAGGAGGTAGAGGTCCCTAAAGTTATGCGCACCCAGAATCATTATTATTGCTGATGTTAACAGTACTACTTGAGCGCCTCGAAAATACCAGTACCCAATACTTTGATCTTTTGATGACATGCCGCCTGTTGCAATAGCCGTCATGGAGTGAATGACTGCGTCCAGAGGCTCCATACCACTTAGGAATAGAATTAAAATGCCTAGCAGTGTATATATGGCGTAAATAGCGAATAGGTCTTGTATTGACCTCCTAATTGTTGAGACAAGCTTAGGCCCCCTCTCTACAGAATACATTCTGACTAGGGAAGCGTGCACATAGGGTAAAACCACACCTGCTATAACCACTGTCCCTAGCTCACCTAGCCACTGTGTTATAGCCCTCCACATGAGTATAACGTATGGTATAGCATCTAAGTTGCTCAAAATGGTCAAGCCTGTTCCTGTAAAACCGCTAACTGATTCGAAGAAAGCGTCCATAATATCAAGTTTAAGAGTTAATAGGTATATCACTACTGAAGATAGGGGGACGGTAAGCCATACAAGAGCGGTAGCAATCATTAAGTCAACTTGGCTCCCTAGCACGTACTTTCTGTTTATGAATGCTGTAAACAGCCATAGGAAAAGAAGGGACGAAACTGAAAGTAGGTACTTTATAGATGTTGAAAAACCTACAGCATCGTTCACCGTATAGTAGTATACGAAGAAGAGAATCCCATTTACAAGTGCGAAAAACATTATAGCCAGGTTTATTTGAGCTACTGCGAAGGCTATTGCTCTTATTCTATTCAAAAAGCATGCCCTGGTAGCTCTCTACACTAGACACTATTACAGCAGGTATTAAAAAGTGTTATTGTTGTTCAGCTGGAGTGAATTTGATGCCGTAGATTATTATTCCCTCATCTTCCTCTTCCCATATTCTCCTAAGGGTGGCTTCTACAGGCATACCTATATATACATTCTCAGGTCTTACGTCAGTTAAAGTTGATAGCACTTTCACACCATTTTCAAGTTCTATCAGAGCCACTACAAGTGGTGCTTGGTGTCTAAAGCCTTCAGGAACGCTATGCTCTATAGCAAAGCTAATCACTCTACCTCTCTTTGGCAACTCTACCTTCTCGACCTCTGGGTAACCACAGTAAGGGCAGGCAGGTTTTGGGGGGTAGAATGCTTTGCCGCACCTCTTACACCTTCCCCCTTCTAGCCTGTACCTCGCCCCTCTTTCTCTCCAAACTCTAGCAGGAGACATTCTCACAAAGCATCACCTCTTCAACACTAAAACTGAAGTTAAGGTGGCAACGCCACCAGTATTCATAGCTACACCAATTTCAGCTTTATTCACCTTCACACCAGGAAAGTCCCCTCTCAGTTGCATGGTTACTTCAGCTATTTGATACACTCCCGTAGCGCCTACGGGGTGCCCCCTAGCCTTTAGTCCGCCACTAAGATTCAACGAAGGCTTATCACCAGCAGCAAACCTCCCTTCCTTAATTAACTTCCACGCAACTCCAAAATCAGCAAAGCCCATGCTCTCAATAGATAGCAGTGCAGTTATTGTAAATGCGTCGTGAATTTCTGCAACATCTACTTGCCCAGGCTCTATACCAGCCATTTTATACGCCTTTTTGCTAGCTGTAATTATGCTTATAGGCTTCAGCAAGTCTTCTCTTGATGCAAGGTCCACGCCATCGCTACCTAAACCAACCCCTGCAATTTGTATTGGTATATCCGTAATTTTCTTAACAACGTCTTCTGAAGCTAGTAGTACTGCTGCAGCACCATCACCTATTGGAGCAGAGTCCATAAGTCTAATGGGGTCTGCTATTATAGCTGATCTTAGCACATCTTCAACTGCTATCCTATTCCTCAGCTGAGCATATGGATTTTGAGAACCATACTCATGCATTCTTACAGGCCATAACGCTAAGTCCTCCCTTCTTGCTTCATACCTATGCATGTACAGTCTCATAGCGAGAGCGTTAAGTGCAGCGAAACTAATTCCGTAAATCGCCTCATGCTCAAAATCTGCCGCTTGTGCTAAGGCCATGGTTACTGAGCCTGTTGGGTAATCAGACATCTTCTCTAGACCTACGACTAGCACCTGATCGTAAAGACCAGATGCAACAAGGGCATACCCTGCAGCCACTGCGTGACCCCCACTTCCACATGCTGCCTCTACTTTAAATCCCCCTCTACCCCTAAGACCAGCAGCATCAGCAACAACAGCTGCAAGTGAGTCTTGCTGATATAGTGAGCTGCTCATCATATTGCCTACTACTATTGCCTGTGGGTTGAATTCCTTAACATCGCTCAGCATATTTTTTATTGCTAAGTAGGCGAGCTCTTGAAACCCCTTATCGTAATGCCTGTCAATTTTGGTCATGCCAACTCCAGCTACATACACCCTTCTCAACATGTATCGCCTAGCGGTTAACTGAATTCTTGAAGGGGCTATATAAAGCATATTTTCCCGTCTAGAGAGCACAGTATACAGATGTCTTCAGTCATGCCCACTGAGAGATGATGAGTATCGGGGTATAGGAACCCCATGGCAGAGTATAGGAAATACTTTTGGAGTCTTGTAAGACCTGATGCCGCTGCAGCCTTACATAACGAGGTATTTAGGAGGGCTCTCAGCTGGTATTACGCAATTCTGTTAGAGAATTACCCAGCAAAATTCCATATAGCTAAGGCTGTTGAGATGCCTGGGGATGTGAAGTTTGAGAGTTGTGATATGGCGTGCCTATGGGGGGTTCACAGAGAGCTTGAGAAAAGTTTTGTATCGCTATGGAACGAGGTTAAGAGAACTCAGTTAAGCTTTAAAGAGTTTAAGAAGATGTACGGTGAGCCTCCAAGAAACTTCATAGATGTTAAGATAGAGTTAGCGTATAGAATGCTAAAGAGTTGCATGTATTGTGAATGGAGATGTGGTGTTGATAGGACAAGTGGGAAGACTGGTGCCTGCAGACTAGGTGTAAAGAGCTATGTTCACAGCTGGTTTCTCCACATAGGGGAAGAGGCACCACTAGTACCTAGCGGCACGATATTTTATGGAAGTTGTAACTTCAAGTGTGTCTATTGCCAAAATTGGGATATCTCCCAAGAGAATCCCTTTGGGGGTGTAGAGGTAGCGGCTAGACAATTGTCATTGATGCAAAAGGAGCTGAAGAACGATGGTGCTAGAAACATAAACCATGTTGGTGGTGAACCCACCCCTAATTTACACAACACACTAGGGAGTTTGAAGTACTTGGACACAAACATCGCACAGCTATGGAACAGCAACTTCTACATGAGTTTAGAGGCTATGGAGCTACTAAAGCATGTCATAGACATATGGCTTCCTGACTTCAAGTACGGCAATAATGACTGCGCCTTGAGGCTTTCAAAAGTACCCAGATATGTTGATGTTGTTGGAAGGAATCATAAAATTGCTATTGAGTGGGGAGACATGATAATAAGGCATCTCGTTTTGCCAAACCATGTTGAGTGCTGCTCTAAAAAAGTACTGAAGTGGGTTGCTGATAACCTACCAAGGGAGAGGGTGTTGATTAACATAATGGATCAGTATCGCCCAGAATACAGGGCCTATGAATATAAAGATATCGCGAGGAGGCCTTATGGAGGAGAACTAGAGGAGGTGTATAGCTATGCTGAAAGCCTAGGTCTGCTATGGAGGGACATCTCTCGATGAACATGCTTATTATAGGTATGCCTTTGACCATATGCGAGCTAGCGTTAATTTAGAGATAGGCTCACTCCTTAAATATTAGCGACCCTAACATGCGTGCTTTAGGGGTTGTGCGTGGGGTTTAGCGACATCCTAAAGCACTACAGTAACTCTATTGTGCGTGACGCAATATTTGAGTTTTGTAGCAGTAGATGGGTTTCTTTAGAAGGCGCTGTCGAAAGTGGGAGGATTTTCATAAGGTATATCAGGGGGAAGCCACTTAAACTAGACTCGCCAAACTCACTAACGAGTTTCATAGCGAAGTACAGAAACCTAAATGTGAGGACTGTTTACGCCTCTATAGCAGTCTACAGCAAGTTGGAGTCTATAGAAGATACTGGCAACTCTTTGAACATAGTTGCAGCAACACCGTTTTGGGATGTAGATGTAGAGGGTTTAGAGAATTGGAAATTTGCTGTAGAGATCGCTAGGATCATTCTCGACTTTTTGGAGAAGAATGGGGTTTCGAAATCTGTTTACCTGCTGTGGAGTGGTGAGGGTATGCACGTAAGACTCCATGAGAAATCAATACCACCAGAGCTCTACACAATGTATAACCCTATTGATGTGGCTTACGCTATTGTTGAATACGTCATCGACTGCACCAAGCAGAAGATTGAAGAGGTTGTGAAGAGCTCTGGTGGTAAAGTGAAGGTGGAGAACGTCATTGATGTGAAGAGGGTGTTTACAGCACCCCTATCGCTTCATAGAAAGCATGATTTAGTGGCTGTAGCCATAAATCCCCAGAACCTTGAGTCCTTTGATTTAAGCTGGGCTACTTCAGCGAAATTCAAATCTGATGACGTATGGCGTTACTATAGCCCTGGAGAAGCAGAGGCTCTTGCAAAAGAGGCTTTGAAGGTCTTGGCTAATAGAAGGCATAGATTGAGAACACAGATTGGTCTTAGAGATAAAACTAGGGCAGAGGGAGATATCGACAGGTTTAGCATCATGGCAGTGCTACAAGCGGCACGCTACTACATTTTGACAGGAGATGTAGAGAGGGCAAAGAGCTTTGGCTTGAATAGAGCCATTTTCTACGCCTATCTGAAGTACTATGGCAGGTTTAAAGCACATCAGCAAAAAAGCCTAGGGGTAGGGCATAACACAAGCTCTTCAGAGCATATGCAAAGACAGTTTGCTAGTGGAGGGCGCATCCCTGTTGAAGATGGTGTAGAGGTCTCTCCAAGCGGACTCTTCATGATTGGTAATAGGGAGCAAACGCCAGAGGATTTTGATAGAAATATTGTTAGAAAAATTGAGGCTCTGTTGCCATTTGATATTGTGTGGGAGGCGGCATTAAAATATGTTGCAAGGTTTCCTAGGCATATGCTCGTAGACCCGCAAAAATTCTATAAACATGTCTATGAACCTGTTCGTGACGGCTTTGTGAAAAAGGTTGTTGAAGAGGTTATAGAGCCTAAAGAGCAAGTGCAACAAGGAGAAGTGCGTAGAGCTACGAGGAGAGGGGTTGCTGTTGAACCTCTAATAAAACATAGCTCATTGATGAAATGGGTTAAGAAACCTTCAACTCAAGCACAGCAACAGAGCCACCAAGGCTCTGAGCATATGCAATAACTTTATTTAGCACCTCTTGAGCGAGCTTTGAAGCTGATGAGCTATCACCGCCAGAGGCCATAACATAGATGTTAATAACTGGTTTTCCTAACTCCTCGCCTAAGGGATGGGACTTCAAGTAAACCTTTTCATATTCATGTGCAATTCTATTTAATTGCGGTGCTAAAGAAGACTCTGGCACTCCAACCACCTTAGCTACTGCCTCTGCTATGTAAATTAGTGGGAGCAGCCTCTTTAATCTTGGTTCAACCCAGTTTTCCCACATAGCTTCCATCTCTCTCGGAACCCCTGGGAGTGATATTACTACACTCTCTCCGTGCTCTATCCAGCACCCGGGAGCTGTGCCTATAGGATTTGGTATAGGTACTCCACCTTCTGGCAAATAAGCCATTTTTATTCTCTCTAGCGTCAAAGGCATTCCCCTCTCTTCATACCTCCTCTTAACCATCTCAAGAGCTTCGCTATTTAAAACAAGCTTCCTATTCAAAGCTTTTGCAACAGCTTCAAGAGTTCTGTCATCATAGGTAGGGCCCAACCCCCCTGTCGTAACTATGAATTTGGGCTTCTCATCCAGTACCACTGTTAGATACTTTGAAATTAACTCAATGTCATCAATTATAGATGCAATTCCGATAACCTTAACCCCAAGTAGAGTTAACCTCCTGCCAAGGTAACTACCGTTAGTATTAATAACCCTACCCTGAGTGAGCTCTGTCCCCAACGTGAAGATCCATGCACGGTATTCAAAGTTGTTTCTCACGGTCAACACCATCTCTGCGGTACTCTGCTCTAAGGGTAACGAAACTTAATAAATTTCGCTATTTGAGAGAGCTATTAGAATTTTAATTGAAAGCACTTTGTATCGTAGCTACATAGCGATGTGAAGAAGGATGCAGCACCTTATCTGAAAAAGCCAAAATAGGCAGAAATAAGTGGGGACTTCAATAAACAGTTAGAAGTCTAAATGCCTTAATGAATACTCTATTTCACTAATATTTAAAAACGAGGCTTTGAATCAAAAATACTATTAGAGGAGTTGTATGCTGGGCCTAAGATCTAGTTTGTCACTAGGTGTCTGTTAATGAGGTTTCTGATTATTGGAAGTGCAAAAGATGTACTAGAATTACTCCATATATTGAGGAAAAGCCCTTTTGACAGGCGTGAATTCATTGTTTTAACTGATAACCAGAAAGATGTTGAGTTGATAACTAGGGAAATTGATATAGCGGTTTTTTCTGGAGATCTATTTGACGAGAATCTTTATCTCGAAGCCGGTTTAAAAAATGTGGATGTAATTGTGGCTATGCATGAAAATGACATGGTAAACGTGTTTGCTTCAATGCTTGCAAAGGAATACAACTTGCCAAAGATCATCGCTGTTGTTAATAATAAAACTGTTGCAAAGATTCTGAGGAGTAGGAGTGTTACTGAGTGGGTTATTGAAAGGTCAAGTAACATTGGTGAAAAAATTAGGAATTACGTGCTTGGTTTCGATCTTATTGAGTTCGGAGATAATGCTTTTATCATGGGTAAGGCTGAAAACCTTACTAAGTTAATTGGAAAGGCTATTAAGGAACTAGAGAGCGAAGGTGTTAAGGTTATGGCAATAGTTAGAGACAATGTCCTTTTAGAGCTGAAAGAAGATACAGTTATAAAGAATGTCGATGTAGTAGCACTATTCGGGCCTAAAGAGAGAGTATTTAAACTCTTACTGTAACGTCTAAGGGTGCATAAAATGATAAACTCGACAAATGCGAGCAACGCCAGCACCCCGCGCTCATCAACATTAATTGACATAGGGGCTCTCTACACAATTCTCTACCTAGTTATAGCAATAGCCATAGTAATTACGATTTACGTAATTGTTAAAAAGGTTTTGAAGAGGCTTAGGCAAAGGAGTGTCATTTCTAGAAGAGTTGAAGGGATGATAGAGCTTATTGTGCTGACCATTACCATTATAGCAGTTATACCACTTGCCCTAGCGAGCTACGCCCAGCAATCGTTGCTGTTCTCCATAGTAATACTTGGCGTTGCCTTGGTTGCACTAATAATAGCCTTTAGAGACTACATAGCAAATGTTGCTGGTTACATTACAGTAATATCTTCAGGCATTGTGAAGGATGGTGATAGAGTTAGAGTAGTAATTAATGGAGTTAGCTATGAAGGTAAGGTTGAGCTTTTAGACAATGGATTTGTTCAGCTAACCTTAGAGAATAATGTGGCCGTATACATTCCATATAGGCAACTTCTCAATGCTACTATAGTGAAGTACAGACACCCCTTACTGAAATTGAACATAAGATTTCGTGGACATGGAATTGATATAGTAGACATTGTTGAAAGAGTTGAGGAGATTTTAAAGAGGTCTGAGAGCGTAGCAGAAGTGTATGAGGTAAAGCCCTTAGAGGTGCACGAGGAGTACGTTACAGTGCATACTGAGGTGGGTTTGAGAAAAGACTCATCAACATTTCTAGTAGAGTTGTACAGAAAACTATCTTCGGAAATGCAGTATAGATTCGAGGTGGAGGTGCTCTAGCTTTCTTCAGCTTTCTTTCCTCTCCTCTTAATGTAAGTACTCTTTTCAATTTCCTTTCTAAGCCTCTTTTCAATTGTCTCTAAAGCCTCTCTGACACATGTTGGTAAATCCCAGCACACACTCTGAGAATTTATAGAACCAGCATCGGTCACAATCTTTGTCATTACTAAGTATCTCTTCCTACCCTCCTTACCAGCCTTTGTCTCCTCCTTTACAGACATCTTAAAGTCTATAACATTAACATATCTTGAAAACTTTGAGATGTAGTTGTTAACAAGCCTCTCAATCTGAAGTTTAGAGACTTCATCCCTCAAAACCTCAGAGACCTTTGCTTGAACAGGTTGAACAAGTTTAAGTTGAGTAGCGTACACCTTCAAAACATCGAAACCACTTAGCACGCCCAAAGACCTCTCATTACTATCAACAACAGGTGCACCAGAAATTCTATTACCTAGTAATACTTCCACTGCTTTTTCAAGAGGGGTGCCAGAAGCTATTACAATAGGAGGGCTTGTCATGTACTCTGAGACTGGTGCAGCTAGAAAAGACTCCTCACTCTCAACCCACCTATACCCCTTTCTCCTAGTGAGCCTTATCATATACAGTCTTTCAATAATGTCACTAAGGGTTATAACCCCTGAAACCCTGCCATACCTATCCACTACAACTAACCTTGTAATACCATTTCTTAGCATAAGCCACCTAGCCCTAGCAACGCTCTCGCTCTCCTCTATGGTTACAGGAGGTCTTGACATAACATCATCTACTGCTACCCTAGGTAACAACACATTTCTCATCATGTAGTCCAGTATTATTGATCGGGATAGGAAGCCCACCACAACATCGTTCTCATCGGTAACAGGAATTTCTCTAAGTCTCCAATTAACAAAAGCTGCGACAATATTATCAAAGCTCAAACCTGTATTTAGAGAATAAGGAGGATCCATAACAGAACGCACTTTTGTGTCTCTCCCAGCGCCCTTTAATAAGATGGTTTTGTAGCTTAAGACGCCTAAAAGAACATTGCTATCATCTACAACAGGAGCATTAATTACCCTGAGACTCCTCATTTTCGAGAGAATTTCACCTATTCTCATGTCTGGTTTAAGGAGTAGAGGGGGCTTCACAGCCAAGTCTAAAGCCGTTGCCACATTTCGCACCCATACTACTATATGTGTTGCATAACTATATTAACTTGACTCTGCATTTGACGCAACCTCTTGATAAGAGTACAGCTTTACCATTAAGAAGAATTGCACTTACTTAAAGAAATTAAGAGGGAGCTCTGCAGAGCTTTAACAACATTCTCTTTACTGATGCAGAAGGCTCTTTGCATACCGTGCCTTCCCTAATCATTATAGCCACAACCCTTCTTAGTAGCACGCCATCAACATATATACCCTCTCTTTCTTCCAGAATCTCTCTCAGCTTATCGAATACCAGACCTTCGCAATGAGTCTTTAGAACTTCAACTATCTTCTTCCTTAGAAACTCCTCGGCAGAGCTCACGAAACTCCTCACCTTTAGCAACTCTATTTTTGCCAACCAGTATGCTTATCCATGGGGCTATATTGTTTTTGCAAAGCCTTCTTACTGCACTAGGGTAAGCCTTAAAGTACTCTAACTCAATTTTATCAACAATACTCTCTCCGCATTCCGCAAGTCTAAGCAACAACTTTGCTAAGCTCTCTTTGCTACAAAAACTTATTGTTATGGCTGGCCAGACCCCAACTCCATGATCCAGCAGGTTCCTTACGGCATTTAATTGCAAGCTGAAGAAAGATGCTTCAGCACCTGTAATTCTATGAAACTCTTCCTCAGAGCAACCCTTGATGGAAATTCTAACAATAACTCTCCTGTATCTACTTAAAATCTCTGCAAACTCCTTGCTATGCCCTAATAGAATGCCGTTTGTCTCTAAGACAAAGACAGCGTTTTTATGAAGCAGAAATTCTTTTAGTTTGTCTAACACCTTTGTAATGTGATGAAATGCTAGCGTTGGCTCGCCGCCGCTAACCCTAATAACTCTATACCCATAGTGTCTAGCAATTTCCATAAGCTTTAAAGCCACTTCAGTGGGTGTATAGAAGGCTCCTAACAACTTTGCATTTGCTCTCCAGCTCCAGCAGAAAAGGCACTTTAAGTTACAGCCAGTTGTGTCGGCTGTTGCAGACCCTCTGTAGAATCTACTTGGTCTAAACCTGTAATACTTTCTAGAAATCTCGCTACTTACAGTAGCCAAAGCTATCTTGCGCTCTACAAGCTTTGCAATCTCTATTGGGTTAAAGCCGTGAGGCGTGGAGTAGCACACCTTAAACCTCTAGCAATTGTCCTGGGCTAAGAACCTTGACCTCTACTCCTGGTATACTTTCTTTAACTAGCTTTGCAAAGAACAGGGGATCAGCTACTATAACATTGAATGTGTTGTAATGCATTGGCACAACAATCCTCGGCTTTAGTAGCTCCACAGCTTTTACAGCCTCTTCTACACCCATAGTAAAGTGTCCTCCTATTGGAAGAAGAGCTGCGTGGGGTTTGTAGAGCTCTGCTATAAGTCTCATATCGCTAAAAACCCCTGTGTCACCAGCATGGTATATGGCCTTGCCTTCGCCAAAAATAACAACTCCTGTAGGAGCACCCTTAGTCGAACTGTGGAAAGCTGGTGTGAAAACAACTTCTAAGCCTTTTTCAAGCTTTACACGCCCACCGATATTAGCTGAGACAGACCTTTCACTAGCTCCAGCTCTTTTTGCAAGTTCTTCTGCAAGCTCAAATACGGCTACAATTCTAGCATCCTTAAACCTAGATAGAAGTTCAACAGCTTCACCCACGTGATCCCCATGATCATGTGTAACGATTATGTAGTCTATGAATCTGTACTCCTTAGCAAATGAATCAACACTTCTATACGGAGATAGAGGGTTAGATATCCAGGGATCTACCAAAATTGTCGCCCCACCAGCATTTACTACGAACGCTGCATGTCCAAGCCATCTAATCAAGACCATGTATGAAAACCTCAAATAGTGTTTTACCAATAGTACTTTTCTTGCTTTACACTCCTAAAAACTCTTCCAGTGTTGTGTGAGGAAGCTTGATTAGCGATAACGAGATCGAGAACTATGTGAAAGCAGGACGAATAGCGTGCAGAGTGCTAAAGGAGGTAGAGAACCTTGTAAAGCCTGGTACCAAGCTTCTTGAAATCGCTGAGTATGTAGAGAATAGGATATATGCACTGGGGGGTAAACCTGCATTCCCTGTAAACATCTCTATAAATAGTGTCGCGGCTCACTACACGCCAATTCCCGGTGATGAAAGTGTCATTCCTAGCGGTGCTGTAGTGAAAATTGACATTGGCGTCCACGTAGACGGCTACATCGCTGATACCGCTACAACTATTGCACTTGACGAGGGGTATAGGCTATTGTGTGAAGCAACAAGACTAGCTTTAGAGAAAGCACTAGAGGTTGTAGGTCCTGGCGTCAAGCTTTCTGAAGTCGGCTACATAGTTGAGCAAATTGTGAAAAGCTATGGATTTAGGCCTATCTACAATCTGAGTGGGCATAACTTGGATAGGTACCTTATACATGCTGGAGAGGTCATACCTAATCACAGGGATAGGCTAGTTCTAGGTTCTTTCAAAAGTGGTAGAGTATATGCCATAGAGCCATTTGCAACAAGTGGGCGTGGTTATGTTAGGGAGGAAGACGCTGTAACTATATATGCTCTTAAGCCAAACCCTAAGAAGCTTTCTAAGTTGAGTCAAGAGGTTCGCGAAGTGTTTGAATATGTCTATGAGGATAGGAAGACCCTTCCATTCGCACTTAGATGGTATGCTAAGAGGTTCAGCATTGAGAAGCTTAGAAGCGCTATGAATGTCTTGGTAGACAATGGTTTAGCCCTAGCGTATCCAGTTCTTGTAGAAATTGACAAGGGTGTCGTTGCACAGTATGAACACACAGTTATACTAACTAATAAGGGCGAGAAAATA
>Ga0185307_1000016_pt1 | contig 134929 bp, 145 predicted proteins | sample LHCtaG_FD_128010 | JGI IMG/M metagenome (GOLD analysis project Ga0185307, IMG submission 128010) | Hot spring microbial communities from Little Hot Creek, USA to study Microbial Dark Matter (Phase II) - LHC4sed_matched (SPADES... | ecosystem: Environmental > Aquatic > Thermal springs > Hot... | reverse complement strand
CATCACTCCAAATATGTTTGAGTCGCGTTTAGTTGAGGTTTATGCTTTCCCGTTTACGCACTTACATATCTCGTAGTTTAGGGTCTTGATTATTTGGTCTGCTATGTTCTCTTCTCTTAGTAGGAAGCAGAAATCGCATGCTAGGTTGCTTGCGTTAGCTTCCCCCGTAGCTAGTTCCTTAGCTTTCTTATCTAATACTTCCTTAAGTCTCTGTATTGTGATTAACTTCTCCAACATCTTAGGTCTCCTCCTCTTATTCACCACGTAATTCACGAGTGGTTGTGAGATACCGAGCATTCTCGACGCCTCCAACTGAGTTAGCCCGTAATCCCTCACCAACCTCTCAGCTAGGTAAAGCCTGATCGCCGGTAACACGCTCTTCACGTAAACCTCACAGTAAGACCTCATCCCCTAACCACCAATAACTTAATTATTACTCAACACTTAAATACATTCAAAACCATTGAATTAAGATTAAGAATAATTAAAGCAAAATCCCCCCAGACACCTCACTCAATCACCACACTACGCTACCTTAATCCTGGCTACACCCATTTATAAAACTTGAAAACATTATTTTAATTCGGGCGTAATAATGTCTGAATTACCTCAAGAACATATAGACTTGGTGTTCTCTCTCAAGGCGATGCGTAGGGGACTCCTCCTCGCTATCCTCGGAAGTCTTCTCCTCATCGTGAGTATCGCGACAATCACTAACCCGGTTATGGCGATGGCTTTCCTAGGTACTGTGCTAAGGAACTTCGTTGCTCTGGTGTTGGCGTTGGCGGGTGTGGCGTTATTTCTCGTAGGGTTCTACTTCATGTTCGTGCCCGGGGTCACGGAGCTTAAGGAAAGCGACCCGGATTACGCAACACCTGCGGTGCTAATCGAGTACGGGTACATGTTCGGGCTCATACTACTCATTTTCGGGATACTGTTTGCTTGGTCAGCATTTGGTCAATTAATGCAGGTACTTAGCTTTTTATTGCTCATAATAGGAACTATCGGGATGATAATCTTATGCTTTAAACTATACTCCAACGAGGAGAGTAATCTCTACGTGATTGCCGGGTTCCTGCTCATAGTAGGGGTATTCATAGGCGTGGCAATGCTCGCCTCCTATATCTTAATGTACCTAGCTCTAGGGAAAACCATCAGGAGATACAGCACATCAAAAACAACTCGCCTAGGCACCACATGATGAAATTGAGGCTTCAGGGTTTTAATAGGGTTTTTAATTAAAGTTATTGGGTGAGGGGCCGTAGTTTAGCTTGGTAGAATGCGGGGTTCGGGTCCCCGTGGTCCGGGGTTCAAATCCCCGCGGCCCCACTAACTGTTTCTCCGTGTTCACGTCACCTCTTATGTGCTAGTCCTACGAGGTCCCCGATCCTCTCGTACCCTAGTTCAGAGACCCATTCTCTCAGACCCTCAAGTATCGAGTTAACTACCTCCTTAGGGTTTGTAGCGAGTACTGAGCCTACCTGAAGTGCTCTAGCCCCAGCGAGTATTAGTTCCGCTGCCGACACCCAATCCGTCACCCCGCCAACCCCGATTATCTCCGGCTCGTACTCCCTGTAGACGTCGTAGACTACCCTAACAGCTATCGGGTGTATTGGAGGGCCTGACATGCCCCCGAACACGTTGCTGAGTATGGGCTTCGCTGAGTACACGTCTATGACCATCGCTTTAACAGTGTTGATCAGTGTTAAGGCCTTAGCTCCCCCCTCAAGCGCCTTACCCGACGACTTAAGGTAGTTATCGCTGAACCCTAACTTAGCTATCACCGGAACGTCACTTAGTGAGGAAACCGCTTTAACGACTTCGTAAACGTTTGTCGGGTCGCTCCCTATGTCTAGTCCGTAACCCCTCGTGTGAGGACACCCTAGGTTCAACTCAATCATATCCGCGCCAGCGTCCACCGCCGCCGCGGAAACCTTAGCGAACTCATCTAAGCTTGAACCACCAACACTAACTATCGTCACCAACCCTAACTCCTTACCCTTCCTCACGACCTGAGGTAATGACCCCATACCCGGGTTAGCCAAGCCTACGGCGTTTATGTAACCTCCGTTCCTTAACTTAAGTATTATCGGGGGGCCGTACCCCTCCCTCGGCTTCTCAGTGAAGGTCTTAGTTACTACTGCTGCCAAACCATAGCTAGCTAGTTTAACAATGTGTTCGGGGGTGGCTCCGAGAACCCCGCTAGCGTTCATTAAGACGTGCTTGAGCCTAACCCCAGCTAAGACAGTGCTTAGATCTATCTCACGTCCTGAGATAATGCATCACCTCCTCACACCTAAAGGCGGGTCCGTCAACACACAGTAACTTATCCGTGTTGGGTAGGACGCAGGAACCACAGAGCCCGACACCACACTTAACCATGGTCTCTAAAACCACGTAGGTGTTAACACCTGAAGTAACCTCGCATAAAGACTTAAGCATACCCTTAGGTCCTACACCGATGATCAAGTCGTACCCATACCTACCCATCAACTCCCTAGCAAGCTCTGAAGCCAGCCCACAGTAACCGATACTGCAGTCCTCAGTAGCTACGTGAATATACTCAACACCGCTCATAAGGGAACCTAAGTTGAAGAGCTCACCCCTTTTCTTAACCCCCCAAACAACCTCGAACCTACATCCCCTAGAAGCTAGGTATTTGGTTATGTAAGGTGTTGGCGCAACACCCGAACCCCCCACCACGAGCAAAGCTGAAGAACCCTCAACAACCCTGAGAGGCTTGCCTAAAGGTCCTTTAAGACCTACGTAAGACCCCGGACCCAGCCTAGATAAAGCGTCGGTACCAGCTCCCTTAACCTCGTAAATGAAAGATAGCATACCCCCCTCATAGTCGGCCACACTCAACGGTATTTCATCAACCCCCGGCACCCAGACCATGAAGAACTGCGGCGGCTCAGGAACCCTTAAATCACCTAAGGGCTTAACCCTAATCATCCGAAACCTGCCACTCAAGACATTGTTTGAGTAAACCTTAGCAGGCAAAACTAAATGCTCGTGAGAATCTCCACCACCTAATTGCGGGAACTCAGACTTACCCACACGACCCGCCAATATATTGGCCCAAGAGTTTTTAAGCTTAGCACGCGATGACTCGAAACCTATATTTAGGTTTTAGGAATTCATACCGGGAAGTCTAGGTGGTTCGATGACGTCTCTCGCAATCAGTGCTTCCCTGGTTGTCTTGGCAGCGCTAGCCCCAATATCGGAGATTAGGGGTGCTATACCGCTAGCATACGTCGTCGCTCAAGACAGCAATACTAAGTGGTTGCTCGTAGCTCTAGCTATCGCGTGTAATTCCCTAATCCCCTTCATAGCGCTGGAAGCACTGCAGGTCCTTGAAGGCATGCTACTTAGATCTACCAACAAGGTCTTGAGCTATGTTAAACAACTATATTACCGCATAGTCAGCCGGGCTAGGAGGGAGGGGAACAAGTACTTGAGGAGGTGGGGTTACTTAGGGTTAGCGGTTTTCGTGGCGATACCGCTACCGGTGACGGGAGCTTGGACCGCCTCATTAATAGCTCACTTATTCGGCTTAAGTAAGTTGAGGGCCTCACTAGCTATAGTGATAGGGGTGATCATAGCCTCCGTCATAGTTGTGTTAGCTATGGAGGGGGTTATAGCCATAATAAACTTGTTATAGATTCTCATAAAGAATTAAAACACTATAAGAGAGTCTTCGTTAATTAACTACGTAAAAACATGTCTGATGGAGTAGGAAATGCCTGTATTAAGGCTGGTGATTGAGGGCATCGTTCAGGGAGTCGGTTTCAGACCCTTTCTTCACAGACTAGGGTCTAGGCTAGGTCTTAAAGGATATTTAAGAAATGTCGGTGGCTCAGAAGTAGAGGTCGTTGCGGAAGGAAATTACGAGACACTCGCGCTCTTCATTAAGAAACTAATGAGTGAGAAGCCTCCTACAGCACGTGTTGAGGGTGTCGAGATAGAGATCCTGGACAACGCAGGCAACTTCGGAGACTTCACGATAACTAGTAGCGACGTTAGAGCCATAAAAAGGTCTATGATACCCCCGGACTTCGCCATATGTGATGATTGCTTGAGGGAAGTTCTAGACCCTCACGACAGGAGGTATAGGTACGCCTTCAACTCATGTGCTTGGTGCGGACCTAGGTTCACAATGATGTATAGAGTACCTTACGACAGAGAAAACACTTCTATGAATAAGTACAGGTTATGTGATGAGTGCTCCGCGGAATATAGGGACATCGAGAACCTGAGAAGATACCACGCTCAAGGAATAAGCTGCCCGGCCGACGGTCCTAGACTCTGGTTAACGGATAACGCGGGCGCGGTAATCGAGACTAAAGACCCTATCAAAGAAGCTTCTAAACTCATTGATGAAGGCGCTATCATAGCCGTCAAAGGTATCGGAGGCTACCATATAGCTTCCCTAGCCACGGACGACGAGGTAGTCCTTAAGTTGAGGAAGAGGAAGGAGAGACCTACTAAGCCTTTCGCTATCATGGGTCTTAACACGCGTGTTTTAGAAAGTATAGTAGTGATTGACGAGAGAGCTGAGGAAATACTTAAATCACCTGAGAGACCGATAGTCCTCCTCCCCAAGAAAGAAGACTCAAGGGTTTCCAAGTACGTCTCCCCGGGCATGAATGTTGAGGGTGTTTTCACGGCTTACACGGCACTACACTACCTACTCCTGCTCGACACGAGGGATAAGTTTCTCATAATGACTAGCGGCAACCCTAGAGGGCAACCCATGTGCGTCAGTGAGGAATGCGTTTACGGCAAGCTAAACAAGGTAGTTGATTATGTTTTAACTCATGATAGGGAGATAGTTAACAGAGCTGACGACTCAGTAATACGGTTCACTGACGGAAGACCTGTACTGCTGAGGAGGGGTAGGGGATACGCCCCGACGTGGGTTAAGATAGGTCGTAAGCTACCTAAGAACGTGATAGCTTTCGGAGCAGAACTACAGTCCGCTGGCGCCGTAGGATTCGAGGATAAGGTAGTCTTAACTCAGTATATAGGTGATGCCGACGACCTCGACACCCTCGAGGATCTCTCAAAATATCTTAAGTTCATCATAACTAACTACAGGGTAGAGTTAAGTAGGTCTGTCGTCGCGGTGGATAAGCACCCATACTATAACTCAAGCCGTCTAGGGAGATTCTACGCTCTAGACCACGGGCTTGAGGTGTTTGAGGTGCAGCACCACTACGCACACGCCCTAGCCACAATGGCAGATCAGAAGATTCTAGGAAGGAACGCAGTAGCCATCGTAGTGGACGGGGTGGGTTACGGCGATGACGGGGCTATCTGGGGTGGTGAGGTCTTGACCATAGGTGAGGACTTAAGCTACAGGAGGGTGGGTTCACTCACGTACCTACCATTCGTAGGCGATGAATCCACCTACAGACCGGCCAGGTACCTAACATCGAGCCTCCTAACCTTCATGAGTCCGGAGGAAGTTAAGGAGGTAGCCGTTAAGCTAGGTTTCGTTAAGGGGTTGAGGAGTCTTGACGAGGTAGACGCGCTACACGCTCTAGTAAGACGCGGTAACTACGTGAGGTCATCCTCAACCGGGAGGTTTCTCGACGCGGTTTCCGCGATGCTGGGTGTTTGCTACGTGAGGACTTACGAGGGTGAGCCGGCCATAACTCTGGAAGCCTACTCACGTGGAGGCGAGGTATTAAGTAATTTAATCGAGGAAATCAAGATCTCGTATTCTGAGGGGACGTACAGAATTGACTTAATCACGTTCTTAAGCAAGCTGATCGAGACTTTAACGAGTAATGATTTAAGCACGTACCTGAAAGCGAGTGTGGGACGCACTGCTCAGTACGGCTTAGGACACGCTTTAGGGAGGATAGTAACTAGGGTGGTGGATAGCGGGTTATTCAAGCCGGACTACGTGGTTTTGGGCGGTGGGGCGGCAGTGAATGATTTCTTCGTGAAGGGGGTTAGGGATTCACTAGAAGGACTGAAAATACCGGTGCTCATTCCTGAGAAGATCCCGTTGAATGATGGGGGGATACCTCTAGGGCAGGTGGTCTCCATTCTATCAATACATCATTAAAATGCTTTTAAGCTGTCCCATAATTATGGATCGGGATCAAGGAAGGTGTTAGGTTGTGGAGAGAGTTAAGATAATCAGGTACTCGCCGTGGCTAGTGCACTTCAACACCGGCGCGTGCAACGGATGCGATATCGAGGTTCTCGCTTCTATAACACCTCATTACGACCCAGAGAGGTTCGGGGTTAGACTAGCTCCCTCAGTAAGACACGGCGACGTACTAGTAGTTACTGGAGTTGTAACGAAGAAAGCTGCTGAAAGACTTAAGAGGCTCTACGAGCAAATGCCTGAACCGAAGTTTGTCGTGGCTGTGGGGGCATGTGCTCTCAGCGGAGGTGTTTTCCAAGGTTCTTACCCTGTCGTGGGCGGGGCTGATAAGGTGGTTAAGGTTGACGTGTACGTGCCCGGATGCCCGCCTAGACCGGAAGCCATACTTGAGGGCATCATCAAGCTACTTAAGAAGCTTGAGGGGGGTGACGGCGACGGCTCAAAGTCTGGTTGACTCACTTAAGGAGTACGTGATCAAATCCTACACTATGAAACCTAATAGAGTGGTTGTCGAGGTAGAAGCGAGCAAGATTAGGGATATCTTCGTTAAGTTAGTTGAGGTTCTAGGTAAGGGATCTTTCTATCTCGCCACCATAGAGGGGACGGATCTCCCTGAGAAGAACCTCATACGTATCGACTACTTCATCAACTTATTTAAGCATGACACTTACTTAGTACTCCGAGCTTACATGCCTAGGGAAAACCCAGTCATACCTTCAGTGATTGACTTAATCCCAGGCGCTCTGGCAGGCGAGCTGGAGACTTACGATCTCCTAGGGATAATATTCGAGGGGAACACTCACTTAAGGAGATCTTTCTTCGTCCCGGAAGACGTCTCGTCTAAGGGTATTTACCCGTTAAGAAAAGACTCGGGTGTTTGAAGTTGGTTGAGGTAACACACTTAATCGAGATACCCCTAACTGTTGAGATACCTGTAGGACCTCAGCACCCGGCACTACACGAGCCCCTACTACTAAAGCTTCACGCAGACGGCGAGAGGGTAGTTAAGGTTGATGTCATAACAGGCTATAATCATAGAGGTATAGAGAAGCTGGCTGAGAAGAACTCTTTCTATAGAGACATATTCATAGTCGGGCGCGTTTGCGGTATATGTAACGCTGTCCACGCTAACTGCTACGTGAGAGCCCTAGAATACATACTAGACGTAGACCCACCACCTAGAGCTAAATACTTGAGGGTCCTGGCGATGGAGCTGGAAAGGATTCACAGCCACATGCTCATACTAGCTGTGAACGCCGAGCTCGCAGGATACGAGACTTTATTCATGTACTTAATGAAGGATAGAGAATACGTCATGAAAGCTAAGGAGATACTCACCGGACAGAGGGTATTAGCTGATTATATGATGGTCGGCGGCGTTAGGAGAGACGTGGACGAGGTGAAGAAGTCTAGGATACTAGACATAGTTCGGAGAGTTGAGGAGAGGGTGAGGTACTACCATAATGTTTTCCGGGAAGACGCGACAATTAATAAGAGGTTGAGGGATGCTGGAAGGATAAAGCAAGTTGATGCATTAGCGAATTCCTTGGTAGGGCCCGTGGTCAGGGGCTCCGGAGTCAAGACTGACGCGAGAGCTCACGACAAGTACGACGCTTACAACGAGATACCGTTCAATGTAATTACGGAAGATTACGGTGATAGTTACGCGAGAGCTATGGTGAGGTTCGGGGAACTCTATGAGTCAATAAATATGGTGAATTATATCTTGACACACCTACCTCAAGGCAATCCAGTACCTGACGAGAGGAGACTACCTAGGAGATTCCCTGAGGGCGAATCTTACGCGATAGTTGAGGCTCCTAGAGGCGAGTTAACGTACTACGTCAGTAGCTCAGGGGGTGACAAGCCTTACAGAGTCAAGATAAGAACCCCCTCACTAAACAACATAGTTAACTCAACCTTCGCGTACATCGACCAGATGATAGCTGACGTACCGATCATTCTAGGGAGTTTCGACCCATGCATATCGTGCATGGAGAGAGCGGTGATCACGGATCTAAGGAGGGGGGTCAAGTACCAGATCCCTCTAAAGGTGTTAGGAGGTGTTAAGAAGTGAGGCCAGCTCTACTTAAGGAAATCATTAAAGGCATCTTCACGAAGCCAGCTACCATACAGTACCCTAAGGAACAAACTCTTATTGAGCCGGACTTCAGGGGAAGACAGTACGCGGATTTAAAGAAGTGTATCGGGTGCTCACTCTGCGCCATAGAATGCCCAGCAAACGCTATAACGATGGTTAAGATACCGGATGAGTACGTGGTACCTAAAACAAACGCTAGGAGAATATACCCGGTAATTAATTACTTCAAGTGCGTTTTCTGCTATAGGTGTGTTACCGTGTGCCCGACGAGCGCCTACCTAGTCACTAACGAGTACAGGCTCGCTTCATCAGCTCCTATGGACTCCAGCCAGCTTTCTTTATCAACCACTACTAAGGCTGGTGGTGTTTGATGAACCCCGAACCCTACTTAACGGTGGTCTTCTGGGTAATGCCGATCTACCTAACAGCGTTTACGTTATATTCTGTGAGAGCTGTTAAGGGTCCTACAATACCTGACAGCGTGCTAGCTATAGACGCCATGAGTTACGACCTAGCCGCCTTCATAACGATCTTAAGCATACTCTTCCGATCCCCTATCTTAATCGCGGTAGCTATAGTCTTGGCTTTATGGGTGTTCGCTCTAGACATATACGTAGCTAAGTATCTTGAGTCTAGAGAGATGGGTGAGTAGCCGTGTTGGGGGAAGTCATTAACGAGGCATTGATGTTCCTAGGAACCCTGATGATTGTGGTGGGAGCTATAGCAGACTTAATAGGATCTATAGGGTTATTAAGATTCCCTAACTTCTTCGTCAGACTACACGCCGCTACCGTAGGAACCATATGGGGTGCTTTCCTCCCGTTAATAGGGGCGGCACTCTTAGCAGCTGGGTACGTTGAGTTAGGTATGTATAGGTGGTTCGTCGCTGGAGGAGCTGTAGTAACCGCATCACTAATACTGCTTTTAGGTCCAGTAGGTTCTCACGCCCTAGCTAGAGCTTCCTACAGATCCAGAGCCGCAGCCCCCCACCCGTTAATTCACGACGCGTTACAGGAAAAACTGAGGGAAGGTGAGAAGAAATGATTGAATTAGACACGCTAACCTACTTATTCATGGCTTTAGCAGGAGTTGTCTCACTTATTGCTACTTATTTAGCTATCCTAGAAAACGACTTGATTAGAGCGGTGGTCTTCTCCGCGTTACAGAGCACGGTATACGCTATATTATTCTATCTACTCATGGCTCCTGACATAGCGCTAGTCTATATACCAGTAGCCGTAGGTCTATACCCGGCGGTAGTCCTCTTCTTAATAAAGAAGACCGAGAGATCTGAAGGTGATTTAGGAGGAGCTGGGGGTGGTAGTGAGTGAGGATCAAGAGATTCTTGGTGTTGAGCAGCCTGATAATCTTGGTTCTAACACTCTCCCTAGCGTTTACTAAGGGCGCTCTAGGTCACTACCCGCTCCCGCTACCCGGCGTCAGGTTATTAGCTTCTTGGTACTTCTTCACAACACTAAACCCACAATACCCTGCCTTCACGGCTATGAGTCCTGAAGCCGTTACCGCCATAGTCTGGGATTACAGAGGTCTTGACACACTCTTCGAGACAGCTGTTTTCTTCCTCGCCATAGTTGGCGCGCTAGCTTTAATGAGGGGCGTATCACTTAAGAGCGCCCTAAATAACGTGAACAATAGAGTTGGTGACGGCGGGTTAAGCCTAATATGTAAGACCGCTGCTAGGTTGTTAACCCCGTTGATAATAGCAGTGAGCGCTTCTATAGCACTTCACGGGCACTTAACGCCTGGTGGGGGCTTCCAAGGAGGTTCTGCCGCGGCAGTAGCCCCACTACTAGTCTTAGTGATCTTCTCAGTGTATTTCTTGCTGAGTAAGGGTGTTTCAGAGAAGCCCATGCTTATTTTAAGAACTGTCGGTCTCGTAGGCATATACTTAACCGCCTTAGCCGCGGTCTTAATAGGGTTATTCACGGGACTTAACGCTTACGTCTTCCAAAACCAGCCTAAGCCTGACGCGCCCGTAGGACTGCCTGCCCAGATCTCGGGTGCGTTAATAAGTGGTTCACTACTCTTCTTCAACGTTTTCGAGTATTTAGCTGTGGCAGGGGGGTTCACGCTAGTTTTCATACTACTTTCCATACCTGAGGAAGTAGTGAAGAGCTTCATGGGTGGTGAAACTCATGAATGAGGTAAACACCTTCTTGTTCAACATCTTGTTATTCAGCTTATTCTTCAACGTAGGTATATCACTCTACGGCATCTTCGCGAGACCTAGCTTAATAAAGAAGATAATTGCCTTAACGATATTCTCCGACACCGCTAACGTCTTAGCTATAGCTGTGGGTTACAGGGGGTGGCCCTCCCCGAGCCAACCACCGATCCCCCCAGTCATAACCACGACTGAGCCGTCGAGCGAGGACCTCATGTGGTTCGCTCGTCAAGCAGTAGACCCACTACCTCAAGCACTAGTGCTAACAGCTATAGTGATAGGGCTTGCCGTCACACTATTCTTAGTCTTCCTCACACTACAGGTCTATAGACTTTACGGGACAACGGATGTTAGGAGAGTAGCTAGGTTGAGGGGGTGAGTTGAGGTGGGGTTTGCTGGTAAGGTCTCAGGGGTCTTCATCCTAACCTTCATCGTTTACGTAGTGTTTTCAGGGTCTATATCAACGTATGACTTAATCACGGGGGCTGTAGTAGCGTTAGTGACTTCATTGATAACCGCTAATCTAGTCGTAAGCAATCCTAGCAAGCTGTTTCAGGTTAGAAGGTTTGGCTGGCTCCTAGCATACGCGATCAGGTATTTCTTCGTGGACGAGGTTAGGGCACACCTAGACGTAATGAGGAGGATACTACACCCTAGAATGCCCATAAATCCCGGCATAGTTAAGATCCCCTACGAGGTCGTGAGCGATTACGCCATGTTAACCATAGCTAACTCAATAACTAACACGCCGGGTACCGTAGTCGTCGACGTATTCCCCGAAGAAAAAGCTTTCTACGTTCACTGGATAAACGCCGTAGAGACAGAGCCTGAAAAGGCTAGGGAGAGTGTCTCGGAAGTCTTCGAGAAATTCGCTAAGAGGATTTTTGATTGAGGTGGTGAGATCATGTACTACCTGAGTGTAGGTGTGTTGGTTCCTTCACTCATAGGTCTCGCGTTCGTGCTACCTTTACTGGGCATCATCGTAAAGAATATTAAGTTCTTCCACGCGTACGCGTCAGCAGTCTCACTATACGCGTTGGTCGTCGCCACATACAACTTCAGCATAGTCGTTAAAGAGGGTGTTAAAGCCTACCCCTTCAGCGGGTGGTGGCCCCCGATAGGCATATCCTATGAGTTAGACGAGGTGAATTCCCTCATAGCCTTACTCACTGCCTCGGTAATGTTCTTGATAACCCTATATAGCGCGTGGTACATAAGAGATTTGAAGGACGCGCCGTACTACTACACCCTACTCCTAGGTTTGGAGGTCGGCATGCTAGGCTGTATCTACACAGGAGACGCTTTCAACTTGTTCGTTATGTTGGAGGTGATGTCCATCAGTGCTTACGCACTAGTAGGTTTCTACAGAAATAAGCCGGAAGCTGTTGAGGCAGCAATAAAGTACGGGCTCTTCGGAGCCGTAGCTACCACACTATACTTCATAGGGTTGGTCTTCATCTACGCTTCATTCGGGACACTCAACATGGCTGACTTAACAAACAAGGTAAGCTTGTTCTGGAGTTACAATCTAGTTTCAGGTTATTACTATGGTCAGGTATACGCGGCTACTGCGATAGCTCTAGCTCTATCTTTATGGGCCTTCACGTTCAAGTCCGCCGTGTTCCCCAACCACTTCTGGCTCCCTGACGCACACCCTGAAGCGCCAACGCCTGTCTCAGCCGCGTTATCAGGTCTTGTAGTAAACGTGGGTGTCTACGCCGTCTTCAGATTCTTATACACGATATTCAATCCTTTCTCAGCGGTGAGGGATTTAAGAGACTTAATGCTTCTAGTAACGCTGGTTTTAGGACTTGCTTCAGGCCTTATAGGAGCGTTCATGATGGCTATACAAGACGATATAAAGAGGTTGCTCGCATACTCAACGATAAGCCATATAGGCCTGGTCTTAGTAGGTCTCTCCATAGGATCCTCACTCCTCTCCAAGCCCGGCTCGCAAGCCTTCGTAGACGGGCTTACCGGCGCTTTCTACCACCTAATCAATCACAGCCTAGGTAAGTCCCTCCTCTTCCTCACCGCCGGAGTTATAATATACGCGGTGGGAGGGACTAGAAGACTCGACGAGTTAGGCGGTGTGGCGAGGAGGAACCCATTATTAGGTGCCGCACTAATAATAGGTGTTCTCCAGTTGTTGGGTATCCCGCCATTCGGAGGATTCTTCAGTAAGTATCTGCTCTACGCTTCCTATCTTGAGGCAGGAGCACCCTACATCTCAGTAATCATTAACGTAATCTCAGCGATATCACTCTTAGGGTATGTTAGACTACTCTATGCCGCGCTCTTCACGACACCTAAGAGGGAGTTCGTGAAGACTAGCGCGTTACCCTCTATAATACTATTAATACTAAGTGTAGCGTGCTTGATGACCGGTTTACTGTCACCCGTCATGAGTGAGTGGCTACGCAGGTTTGTGGAGGCGACGACCTCAAGAGACGGAATACTTAATTACTGGCTACAAGGATATTTGATTTTCTGGGGTAGGTGAGTGAGGTGAGCCCGCTCAATCTGGATCCTTGGACAGCAACCCTATTCTTAAGCGGTGTGTTGGTGTTCTCGACGCTCGTGATGTACCTGATTTATATCGCACTATCTAGGAAAACACTCCAGACTAGCCCGGAATACTCAGAGCCATACATAGGTGGGGAACCCGCAAGCGTTATAAAATCTGTTGACGTCTCAGTACGCAACTTGTTCTGGGGCGTGGTGAGGGGTGCTGGCCGCAGACTATACACCTTCTTAAGAGACCAGATGCATAACGGCGTATTAAATGATTGGGGTGTGTACATGGTGTCATACATAGGCTTGCTGACTTTAATCGCGTTAATATACTTCATGAGGTGATTTAGGTGGAGGAAGTAACGTTAATCGCGTTAATGGTCTTCAGCGCGCTGGTCTTCCCAGGACTCCTAACACTCTGGATCGCTTCAATGCTTAGCGAGTGGTGGGTTAGGAAGCTCTTCGCCAGGACTCAGAGGAGGATGGGACCCTCGTACGTAGGACCTCTCGGAATACTACAACCGTTCGCGGACTTCCTAAAACTACTCCTAGCTAAGGCAGAGCCTAACTACAGGTACGGTAGCGTTAAGCTCGCGAGAATCTTCGGCTGTGTCGGGGTCGGGGCCATAACGGCCTCACTATTCCTACTACCTATATCACCGCTGAGAATAGCGTTTAATTTCGACGTGATATTACTGATCTACTTCCTTGGTGTCTGGGTAGCGATCTCAGAGCTGCTTATGTCAACCTCGCTCACAAACCCATTCACGATTAAGGGGATCTCAAGATTCTCATCTATCCTGGCCGTCGCGGAGCCGGCGTTCTTCACAGCGACCATAGTCCCCGTATATCTAGTGAGCCTGACCACTAAAGGAGAGCCTGCCTTCTCCGTTAGTACGACCGCTGAATTCGCGTGGACTTTATGGACTAACCCCCTGACAGCGATTCCCATGATCTTAGCGACTATAGCTGCTCTAGTATCCATCCAATCCAAGCTAATGTTCCCGCCGTTCAACATACCGGAAGCTGAGCAAGAGTTGATAGCAGGGGTGGAGACAGAGTTTAGCGGTCCTCTCCTAGCACTCTTTAACTTCCTTCACGACGCGGATCTATACGTCCTCTCCTTAATCGTCGCCGTGATGTTCTTGGGAGGGCCGTATCCGTTCAGCGACAACCTAGTTCTAGGAGTTCTAGCAACCATCTTAAAATACTTAGTAGTCCTCACCCTCATAACAATTCTTAAGTCTTCCTTCGGCAGGTTCAGGGTAGAGCAAGGGGTCTCTACAGTAGTTAAGTATGCGTTGATTCCAGCGTTAGTAGCTCTAGTCTTCTCGGTAGTGGTAGTGGGTCTTATCTAGCGTCGCACGAGCTTAACGTCTTAGTGATTAAGTCAGCTAGGTAGTCCACAGTATCCCGTACTTCAGGACTAAGTCCCTCGCCCAAGCTCAGATCCCTCGCTACTATACCTAAAACCCACACATCCTCGAGTAACCCCTCCCTCCTCAACAACTCAACAACTAGGTTAACCGGTATCGAGTGAGTCGTTACTAATGTTATGGAATCGTTAATAGAGCTTAAACTAGCTATGAAGTAGTTAGGGGTCTCTACCCCCTGACCTGAAATTAGTGCGGCGTCAATTAGTAAGGCTTTTCTTACTGAGAGTTCTTCGATAATTGGCGTGCAGTTCTCTAAGCCGAACTCACACATAATGATCCTGTCCTCTGGGAAGCCGCGACTCAGTAAGAGTTCGCAGAGTTTTAAACCTGCCGCGTCATCACTCCTCAGCTGAGTGCCCACGCAGATGAGGCGGTAATCACCACACACCAAGTCCTTAATGCTGACCTCACCCACCACGATCACCTAACATACCTAGCTTGAGTCCTTTCTCTTTGAGGTCTCCCAGGTTATTAACGCACTGCTTACATATTCGGATTCCCGGCTCCAGCTCCACCGAGCAATTCCTGCAGACAGGCCTGCCGCACATCACACATGAAGTTACTGAGAGCCTAACATTACATATCCTGCACATCAGGTCCTCGCAAACAGCGCAGACGCCTTCCTCATTCACGTGTCTCTCGCACACGTACCTGCCACATATCCTACACTTCCTAACCGCAGGCCTCTCCTCACATACCTCACAAAGGACTAACCCGCCACCCATACAATAACTACCTACGCAATCACTGTTTAAGCTGCGACCCAGACCTAAGAATAATCAACGACAGGATCAGTATGGTAGCACCAGCAACTAAAGCGATTATCGTTAAGACTTCGAATAAAGCCGTGGGAATAACTGCTTTAGTTGTTTTCTCGTGTGATACACTAGTGCTGGGCGTCGTGATCGTTGTCTCGTTCAAGGGGCTCGTTGCAGTTGTCGTGGTGTTGGTTCCTTGAGGTTTTTCACTAAACATTCTCTCCAGCCTACCGAAAAGATCTTCACTCACTAAATCTCTCATCAAGTCTTCCGGCAACTTACTAGATTCATGTATCTCTATCAGTTCGAGATACTTGAAAGAAGTATAGAATTTCTCAATTTCTTCTAAGTCCTCGCTAGTAACGTTAGAATATGTTGATTCACCCGTTATTAGTGTCGGGTAATACAGACGCGCCCAAGCGAGGAGATCTACTGAGACCCACCCGACAGTCGGCACGTAAATAACCACGTACGCGTGAGGACCTGCATTAATGAATCTTGTGAGGGAGCCGTAAACGTCTGTCACGTAATCAAACTTCAGATAGACGTAGCCGTACTGAATCTTCGCCGGTACGCCGTAATACCACAGCAAGCTGAGAAGGATCCTAGACATATCATCGCAATCCCCCTCCCTCCTCTCTAAGACTTCCTCTAAGGATCTGGGTATAGCGCTCGCGTTATATTTTATGAGGTAGCCTCCGTATATGTAGTTAGCAGCCCACACAGCTAAGTAAGTCTTAGACACCTTACTCAAGCTTATGTTCGTGTAAAGTTTGCTACGCATCCACTCCTCAAAGAGAGGTACGACTACCTCGACCACCTTCTCGTTAGGCTGCAGAACATACTTCTCTACTACCTCCTCGGGGTACGGGTAATTGTAAAGGAATATGTTCCCGAGATACAGTGCTTGAGCTATGATATTCATCTCCTTACTTGACTCACGAATCAGGGTTACATTCAACACTACATAACCGCGTGTGTTATTGTTTATAGGGATCATAAAGGAAGTCTTATTCCCCGATGTGTTAATGGTGACATTCCCCCCTACTCTGAAAACACGCACTACCTGAGTATAGTGTGGCTCGGTGTAGTTGATGGGTGTTTCGAAAAAACCCTCGGAAACGTTGTTCGCGTACGTAATTACCGCCGCGTCAACATACGTTAAATTATACACGTCATAGCTCGGGGTTTCCTGAGCGTAGCTAGTGAACCATACTACGTACTGAGGCGCTACGGAGGAAAACACCAGAATTGCTAGTAAGGCGAGCAAGAGACAATGCCTAGTCTTCAACACACTATATCGAAACACTTAATCATCCACCCTTCACATAACATTATCCCTTTAAATTCTTATAACTTCTTTACTTAACGTGGGCGTGATTAATGAGGAGGGTTAGTGAGTTTAGTGAGCGTGAGTTGATTGAGGTTATCGCTAGTCTCCTCGGCGAATACTATGCTGATATACCTTTCGGTTACTTAGATGACGCGGGGGCTCTAAGGATTATGGATAGGTGGTTCTTTCTTAAGATAGACGGCACATCCTTTAAGACCTCGAAGTATCCTTGGATGGGGTTCGACGACCTGGCTTATAGGGTAGCTTTAGGTGCCGCCACAGACGTGATAGCGAAGGGAGGGGTGCCGGTAGCTCTCACAGCCTCAATAGGTCTCCGGAAAGACATGATGTTAGGAGATGTTGAGGAAATAGCTCGCGGTCTACGTGACTCCTGCCAAGCGCTTAAGGCGTTGTTCCTGGGCGGCGACCTAAACGTTTCCGAAGACGGCTGGCTAGACGTCGCCGTACTCGGGGTCTCAACCAATCCCGTAAGTAATAAAGGTCTGAAACCGGGACATAAGGTTTACGCAACGAAATGCTTAGGGATATCCTCGATCCCGGCACTAACATACTATGAAAAGATACTGAGTGAAGACCACATCGAGAAATTCCTTAATTCGTTGAGGAGACCGGATCCACCGTTAAGCTTCTTAAATGATGTCGGTAGGGTGAGGGCGTCCACAGATATTAGTGACGGCTTAGAATCGCTGAGGAACGTCTTAAAAGTTAATGACGTGGCTATGAGACTGCGTGCGGAGGGTGTGTGTAGGGAGGTACTTGAGATCTCAAGACAGTACTCAATAGAGCTGAGGAAGATCTTAAGGTACGTGGGTGAGGAGTTCTCCATAGCTATTTTCACTGAGCAGGAAATGCCTGAAGATTACGTCTTAATAGGTGAGGTCGTGGAAGGCCCTCCAGGCCTCATATACCTTGAAGAGCAGGAGTTACGCGGCGGCTGGGACAATCTTAAGGGCTGGTTATAAGAACTTTATCATATGCTCCACAAATTAAGATACTTCTAGTGCTTGAGAGATCCTTAAATCAAAACCTAAGAAGCTCTACAAGAACCTACGAGGATCTTAAAACCTGCAAACCAAAGATAGTTGTCAATCCTTGCTATTTGGGACGACGTGAAAATATTTATATTAACAGAGTGAAAGTATAGTGAGGTAATGTAGGTTGAGTGGTGGCCAAGGTCTTGAGGGAGGAAAGTTAATAACGCCGTCATACTATGATCGAGCTACGCGAACTATTAGGATAGCTGATAGGGAGGTTAAGGTATGGGGTTCTCTACCTAAGCTTAACGAGAACGAGAAGTTAATCAGGACCACACAGTCTATATGCCCCTACTGCTACGCGTTACTCCCCGCAGTCATTTTTGAGAGGGATGGAAAGCTTTACATAAGGAAGGAGTGTCCTGAGCACGGCGAGATAGAGGAGTTATATCAAGGTAGTTCTGAGTTTGCTAGGAGGATAGAGAAATGGTATGTTGAGGGCAAGGGCCCCAGACACGTCTACACAAGCCTCTCAGCTCCGTGCCCCTATAGCTGTGGTTTATGCCCTATACACAAGAATCACACCGCGTTAGCGAACCTAGTCTTAACGAATAGGTGTGACCTAGACTGCTGGTACTGCTTTTTCTTCGCCGAGAAGTCAGGATTTGTTTATGAGCCGACAATAGAGCAGATTAGGTTCATGATTCAGCAACTCCTTAAGCAAGGCGTGACGCCAGCCGTTCAGTTAACCGGTGGTGAACCGACGTTGAGAGACGATATAGTGGATATTGTTAAGATGCTGAGGGAGATGGGGGTCAGGCACATCCAGTTAAACACCAACATAACTAGGTTCGCCAAGCTATACCTGCTTGAAGGTGAGGAAGCCGCGGTTAAGTTCTCCAGAGATCTGAGGGAGGCAGGGGTTAACACGATATACATGAGCTTCGACGGGGTCTCGCCACAGGCAAACCCTAAGAACCACTGGGAAGTGCCATTCGCTCTAGACGCGTTCAGGAAGTCAGGAATGACTAGCATTGTTTTAGTTCCTACAGTAATTAAAGGTCTTAACACGCACGAGTTAGGGGATATAATAAAGTTCGCGGCCCTCAATAAAGACGTAGTAAGGTCAGTTAATCTGCAACCAGTGTCCTTGACTGGGATGATAAAGAAGGCTGAGAGGGATGAGTTGAGGGTCACCATATATGACGTAGCTAAATTAATAGAAGAGCAGACAAAGGGTCAGATAAAGGTTAATGACTGGTTTCCAGTACCGGCTTCAGTGCCTATCTCAGAATTCGTTGAAGGTTTCAGAGGCGAGTTTAAGTTTGAGATGGCTAATCACCCGGAGTGTGGTGTTGGGACTTACGTGTATATAAGGATGAATGACGGGGAACCCGAGTACATACCCATCACCAGAATGATAGATGTTCAAGGCTTTCTAGACTACCTCACGGAAAAATCTACTGAGCTGAAGAGTGGTGGGAGTAAGTACTTAGTAGGGTCTAAGCTGGTGATCTCAGCACTACTAAAGTATATTAAATGGGGTGAGGTACCCTCAGAGATTAAGGGGATTCTACGCAAGCTGATAAGCGAGGTGCTAATTAAACATACTTACGAGTCTCTCGGCGAGTGGCACTATAAATTCACTTTTCTTGGTATGATGCACTTCATGGATCTCTACAACTACGATGTTGAGAGAGTTATGAGGTGTAACGTACACTACTTAATGCCTGACGGTCGCGTGGTTCCCTTCTGCACCTTCAACGTACTCAATGACGTGTACAGAGACTACGTACAGAAAAAATACATGTTTACTCTTGAAGAATGGTCTAGGATGAAGGGAGCTGGCAGCATAGGTGAGGCAGTAAAGTATAGGAGGAACCTAGACTTAATAAAGAAGATGACGTCACACCCGCTCTACATAAAAACTTACAAAGACTTCATCAATAGATGGATTAACATGTACCCGTGGCTTAAAGACTCTCTACTAGCTTAATTGAAAGATTTAGGTTTTCTATACCTCTCCCCTAAACCTAGAGTACAGCTTCTCAACTTCCTCATACCATCTGGTCAAGCCCTCAGGTCCTTCAGGGTAGTTCATGTAGAGTTGCTTAGCGTCATTCATGTAGTGAGCGACCCTACGGAGTTTGAAGAGAAGTGAGGGTCTTGATAAACCAGCTAATAATCTCATGGCTTTCTCGACAACGCTGAGTTCTAGGTCTCCTTTAAGAGAGACTGTGTTTAAGTCTTCCTCCTTTATGATCTTCTTACTCATCCCGTACTCTAGGTCTTCATCGCTTAATCTCTGGAGGAAGAGTCTGAATATGTCTAGGGCTGCTTGCTTAGCCCCGTACCTCTTATTAAAGCATATGTTAGCTTCCCATAAACTCTTCGCGGATGTATCGCCTACTTCCAACGCGTGTCTTACGGATTTGGATATACACCAAGAAGCTAACATAGCGGAGCCTTTGCCGCCCCCATGCACTGGGTTTACTGCGTAAGCTGCGTCACCCGTCACCGCTATACCGTTCCAGACGAGAGTCTTCAGCGGCCTCCTAGTAGGTACGGCGGCGCCGCCAGCCTCAATAACTTCACTACCGCTAAAGACTTCCCTGCTTATGACGTGCTCGTGTAGGAGATCTTTAGGGTTGGGGTAGTTCATGCCGCCCTGAACGCCTAGCCCGACATTAACTACGTCGCCTTCTTTAGAGTAGGGGAAAAACCACCAGTACCCTCCGGGAGCTATCTTCTTGCTGACGTATATCCTGAGTATCTCCGGTTCCTCAATCTCTTTCTTCAACTTCCTGACCTCTCTGTAAGCTATGTTCATGTCTTTCGGGTCTATATCCTCCCTCACAGGCCACTTAACGTTAAGTTTTCTGACGATCGCTCTAGCCATTCCTGAAGCGTCAACTAAGATCTTAGAACCGACCTCCAGCTTCCCTCTACCCTTAACCCACACGGAGACCCCGACTACGTAACCGTCTTTAACCAGGGGTTCTACTCCTTGAGACTCACCCCAGAATTCCACGCCCCTGTTGATGGCTTCACTCAGTAAATACTTAGTGTACTTCATTCGATGAACTTCGTAACCATCGCCCATAACCCTATACCTAAATTTTTCGGAGGGTGAGTACACATCAATTCCTTTCACGTAACCTTCTAATAACTCGTCAGCAGGTACCTCAAGACCTAACTCGTCGAAGTGATGCTTGCCTATGGCGTCGCCGCAAGGCTTATCACCTATCCTCTCAAAAGGCTTTACGTCCAGCACTAAGGTCTTGAAACCATCCTTACTCAGGAAGTAAGCTAATGAAGCACCCGCGATCCCGGAACCTACTATGACCACGTCGTACGAAACCACGTGAGCACACCATGAATATTATGGAGATGTATTTTAATTTTTGTGTTAAGACCTCAAATATATTCTCTCCATACACCCGTCCTTATAAGGTCTTATGTACTCGTAATTCCTTTCGAAGACGATTTCAGGATTTAAGTGCTTAAGCACATACCTACACACAGGCTCTGAAACCAGCCTACACACATATCTCGTGTCTAGACCTAAGGATAAAGCAAGTCTCAGTATGGGACATGGATTCCTACATATAGTGACTAACTCGTTAGAAGTAATCCTCACCACCTCAACATGTTCTTTCTCGAGTCTGAGGAACTTATAATAGAATAAGTCTAGCAAATCACTCATGCTCTCCGCCCTACGCGGCTTCAGAGTCCATAGAAACCCGTAAGCATAGAAAACGAATAGTCCTAACAATAAAGCGGCTCTCTCCAAGATTTCTTTAAAGGACTTAATAAGACGCATTATGGTCTAACCAAGTATTTCTTGTAACGATTTTATAAAACCTCTGCGCGAACATTGTTCACGCTTTTATTAGTTACTTTAAGAATATTTCGAAGAAACCCGCTCTTCAGGTGTGGGGGTCAAGAGTGTTTAAGGAATCACTTAAGGAAGGCTCTGAAGAGTTTTTCGCTGCTTTAGTGTATAGTGTTGGGGATCCTGCTGGTAAGGGTATGGCGGATTTTATCCGGAAGATTGTTAAGTATAGGGAGACCCAAGTAGTCGGTAGTGAGGTTTCTTTCCTTATCGAAGAACTTAACGCTTTACTGATTGGTTTTAAGGAAGACGTTATCTACTTTGATTTCTTAGATGACGTATTACCTAACGCTAGCTTCTACGTTATCTTGTCTCGCCACAAGGCTAGCTCAGGCATTAAGTCGCTGACTGTTCACCACACCGGAAACCCTACCGCATCAGCTGATATGGGAGGTAGGCCGAAAGAACTTTCAATAGCTAATCCAATCTTCTCATACCTCACCTTAAGAAACTTGAGGGAGTTAGCCGTAGATAAGCTCAACGATTTCGAGGTCGTTTACGAGGTGACGCATCACGGACCTACCAATCTCCGGAAACCACTAACTTTCGTTGAGATAGGTTCCTCGGAAGCTGAGTGGGCTTACGAGAAAGCACATGAAGTAGTTGGTGAGTCAGTTGTGAAGGCTTTAAGGGAGTTCAGGCATCCAGTTAGTTGTGTGCCGACGGTGGGTTTCGGGGGGCCGCATTACGCTGAGGGATTCACTAAGAGAGCTCTTAAATACGGGGAATGCTACGGGCACATAATATCTAGGTACGCCATCAAGGAAATCTCGGGAGTTGAAGAACTCAGATACATAACTAAGGAATCCGTATTAAGAAGTAAGCCAGCACCGACCAAGGCAGTCATAATGAGGAAGATAGGTTCGGAACCCAGATCCATCATAACCAGTGAGTTAAGGTTGTTAGGGATCCCCCATGATATCATCGACTAATACCCTCAGATCTTTATTATAACGCGTCAGCAGTTTATTTTGGGGACGTAATTGGACAGAGTAGTGATTAAGCTTACCGGGAAGTTATTCAGTCCGGAGAACGTTAAAGTATTGATGGAGATTGCTGAGATAATAATTGAGCATAGGAAGAAGGGATTGAAGATGGCTGTCGTAGTTGGCGGTGGCGAGACTGCGAGGAGATACATAAGCATGGCTTCAGAAGCTGGTGTTTCCCTGGGATGGCAAGACATCTTAGGGATAGGTGCTTCAAGACTCAACGCGATGTTATTCTCTGCATTACTCGGTGATTACGCGTACTACCCAATACCAACAAGAATAGAGGAATTCATACACGCGTGGAATCTGGATAGGATAGCTGTTGGCGGGGGACTGCAACCAGGTCAATCAAATAACGCAGTAGCCGCGTCGCTAGCAGAGTTACTTAACGCTGAGTTACTTATTAACGCTACCACTGTTGACGGGGTTTACGAGAGAGACCCTAGAACAGACCCTAACGCAAGACTACTTAAGGAGCTGACGATAGAGGAATTAAAAAATGTTTTATCGCAGTCCTACACGCCAGGTAAATACGAGTTGCTAGACCCCATAGCTATCTCGATTATTGAGAGAGCAAAACTAAGTGTTGTTTTCATAAACGCCTTCAAGCCATACATGCTTAAATCAGTCTTATCAGGTGAGAGAATCTACGGTTCTTGGGTAAGTCCATGAAAGAAGAGGTTTTAAAAGTAGTTATGGGGTTTCTGGATAAGAGCTACATAAGTTATGTCATCCCTAGTCATTGTCTCAACGCATACATGAACAGAGTACCTCAGAAATTAAGAAGTCTCCTCGGAAAACCGACGATCTTAAGTGAGACGGTGGTTGAGAGGGGCTGCGTGCCTCACACAGGCTTAGCACTTCATGGCGTGACGCCGACCGGTGAGCGAGGCACCTACATCGAGGTTTACAGGGGTTACTTACCCCCTCTGCCGTCCTTCACCCCTGCGCAATGCGTTATCAGTCCTGACGGAAACATCGTAGGTTGCAGATACTTACTACAGAAGAGGTATGTGGATGCCTCATGCGTCGAGCAGGACTTACCTAACCAAGTTAGTGAGGACGAGCTACGAGAATATGTTATGAGAGTATTTAGGTCATTAGATAGTGAAGGTTTATGGCTGTACGTAATTGATTGCGAAAAGAAGCTAACTCTAGTTAGGGCTTTAGAGAAGAAAATTATTCAGTATTAACTTGAGGATGAACTAAGACGAGTTATGTTGAGATTACTGGTATGGTACCAAATCTAGCTATATGCACTTCTTTAACGTTGAAAGCTGGTATGACCCTAACACCAATAGGTTTCTTCTTCACCTCGTAGGCAGCTAACACATCCTTCAAGACATGCTCAACTACCTCCACACCGCCCGGTAAGGCAACCATGTCAACCCCTACGAGGCAGTAAGCTGTTAGGAACGTGAGGTGAGGTAGTTTCAGGGAACCCTCCCTCACCAGCCTCATGAGGTTATTGTCTTCCCCGACTGGTAGCATGACCTCGTTGAATCCTAAGGACTTGATCTCTTTACTTAGTTCTTGAAGCATGTCGTTCAGTTTCTTAACACCCCAAGCACTTCCGGCACTTGGGAAGGGAACGCCGCTCAGGAATTCTATTATGGGAACCACAGACTCATCCATCCATGGGGAAAGAGACGCGTCTATGCCTAAATACGGTATTTCGATATTCTTAAATACGGAACTCAGTATGTTGTCTAGTCTCTTAAGACTCATACTTATTTCATCGTAAGCCTTCTTTAAAGTCTCCTGTGTTTTAAGCGATCTTAAGAAATCATTCGCGTATCTCAACGCGATCGACGCACCATACCTTTTAGGGGTTGAGAGAGGGTAGTACGGTGTTTCCACGTAATCACCTATAGTGAAGCCCAGTCTAGTAGACACCTCAACACCTAACTCACCAACCATGCTGACGAGGAGTTCCGCGGCCTCACGTATCTCATCCGAGCCAGAGATTAAGAGGGTTGCGAACCCGTTACCACACTCTAAGATCTTCCTTAAAGACTCCCTACTTGCGTCACCGACGCTGACATGATAAGCTGAGAATAAGTACTTACTACCACACAAATACCTAACCACTTCTTGAGGAGCGTCATCAGGCAACGTAACCCTAATAGTCCACGGCGTGAACCCGGTATTCACCAAAGCTTTCTCACTTAATTCTAGGTCTTTCTTTACATCACTTAAATCCCGCACCTCGTCATACGTTAAAGTTAAGGCACGTATTATCAACACGCATCAACTCATCCTCATCCATTTTGGTGCGGGGGGTGGGATTCGAACCCACGCAGGCCTACGCCAGCGGGTCTCTCGCTCTTAATGCCGGAGGACTTGAGCCCGCCCCCTTTGACCTGGCTCGGGCACCCCCGCACCAATAAGAATTAAGTATAGAATCAAATAAACTTTTATTTTCTATGGATCAAAACCGATACTTTCAGTGATCTCTCACTGAGGAAAAGACTTACTCTCAAACTTATCTAAGCTCCTCATAACATACGTAATTAGTGAATTAGATGAGGACAGTCACTGTCAGGTTGCCTGAGGAATTAATCGAGTGTATAGATATTTGCTCCCTTAGGAACGGCAAGAGTAGGTCTGAAATCATAAGAGACGCACTAAACCACTACATGAGTCGCGAACACGAAAATAAGAAAAGAAAACTCAGGTTGAGGAAGGTCTGTCTCTACTAATACTCAGTCGGGGGTTCTCTCTTCATTAATTCTGTAGCACCTAGCTTTCCTCATCCACAAAAATAATCCGGGACATCCCTTATTAATCTAAGCTAGCGGTTGCTGCTTAACGCGAGGTTTTCCACGAATTCGCGTATCCTCCTAACACCCTCCACTATCCTCTCCTCGCTTACCGCGTAGCTAAACCTAATGAAGTTCTTCCCGAATTCTTTAGGGAAAGCTGTCCCAGGAAGTACCACCACGTGTTTTTCCTCCATTAATCTGGTCACGAAGGCTTCCACGTTCAACCCGGTAGCTTCCAGGATTTTAGAAATCTTCGGAAATAGGTAGAAAGCTCCCTTACCACGCCACACCTCAAACCCCTTAACTTGTTTTAATTCTTTGTGCAGTGTTCTCCTCCTCTTATCAAACAAAGACACCATTTCTTTAACGAAACTCCAATCACTCCTTAAAGCTTTAATCCCGACTTTCTGAGCTATTGAGGGAGGACACGACCACGTATTTACAGCTAGTCTTGTAAGGACTTTAGAGACCTCACGCCTAGCGACTAGGTAGCCCAGCCTCCACCCAGTCATTGAGAACGTCTTAGAGAATCCGTTGCAGTAGAGGACGTGATCCCTCCAGTCAGGGAAGCTGATGAAAGACTTGAAGTCGGCGTCCTCGTAAAGAAAGTTATCGTATATCTCGTCGGCTATTACTAGAAGGTTATAATCTCTAGCTAAGTTCATGATTTCCTCCACTTCCCTACTACTGAAGACGGCGCCGGTTGGGTTATGCGGATTGACTATGGCTATGCCTCTGGTCTTGCTCGTTATTAATTCATGTATTAAGTCTATGTCCAAGGAAAAACCTGATTCCTCACCTAACCACTTCAGGGGGGCGTAAACAGGTTTAGCGCCGAGAAACTTAGGTAACTCTGAGTAGACTGGGTAGGTAGGGTCTGTCACGATGACTTCGTCACCGGGCCTCACGTAAGCAGCCATAGCTAAGTATGCCGCGCCCTTAGTACCTATAGTTATCACGACCTCGTCAGGCCTTACGTCGCTCCCGTAACGCGTGTTAAGGTAGTCCGCTACCGCCTCCCTCAATTCTTCAATCCCTTCGGTCTCGGTATACCCTGTGAATCTCTCGTCAAGAGCTTTCTTACCCTCATCAACCAGGAATTGAGGTGTGGGTATGTCCGGTTGCCCGACGCCGAAAGATATAACGTCAAAGCCCTTGGATGCTAGTTCCTTAGCACGCGATATGTATTGAAAAGCTATCTCACCGGACAGATCATCTAGAATTGCCTTGTAATCGAGAGTGGGCTCACTCACGTCTCATCACCAATATTGTTTCACGTAACTATTAAAAATAGCCCAGCCCTTCAGGGCGGGGAGGAGGTCAGCGTGATTAACTTAGATATTTTTGAGGTTTAGAATCAATATCTTAGGGGTAAGCTCTTTGAGTAAGCAAGACGACTACGATGACCTGCATTGGTCTCAAGACTCACACACTTCTCAGTTTAGCAGGTATATCAATCCGTCACTCATAGACTTCATCGACCACTTACAGAGTTTTGAGTATATTCCGGAGATTTCCGAAGTAGCTGATTTAATGGACCTACACACGTCTACGGTGTGGAAGATTATGAAGGCTATAAAGCAGAAAGGTCTTGAGTTTCAAGGACTTATAGACGTTGCTCGCTTAGGTATGGTTGAGGTTATCTTAATCTTCGATAAGTTTCTCGATATCACTAAGTTACCTAAGTGTTTGCTCAGGGAGTACGCGCCGGTTCTCCCGTGGGGTTCTTACCTCAGATACGTAGTACCCAAAAACTCTGTTGAGAGCTTCCTGACGTCGCTATACGTTAAGTTAGGTGCTGAGGCTAGAGAGGTCTACGTGCTACCCGTAACCGTGCATAATAGACCTAGCTTAAAGGAATACTACGACGTAACGTCTAAGAGATTCTTGTTAAGCTGGGATACCTTAATAACGCGTATCAAGACATCCCCTAGAGAATCCCTACCCAAGGAGATCCCTGAGGTGAGGGTGAGGTATGATGAGGTAGACCTACACATTGTGAGGGAGCTCGAGCTCAACCCCTTCACCTCCGTCAAGAATATAACCAGGAAACTTAGTGAGGAATCACGCTTAGATAGAGTGCTTAATTACGTGTTGGTTCTGAGACACTATAATAACCACGTAAGGAATAGGGGTGTTATAAGGGGTGTTAGACTGAAACTCGAGCGTTTATTCCTAGACCCGCCAATCAAGACGTTGAGCGTGATCGTGGGTAACCCGATAGACTTACTGAGGGTTTCTAAAGTGCTGAGTACTCACGTGTACTTCCTAGACTCCTACGTGAGCTTATCTGACAACATACTAGTAACTCAAGCATTGATACCCCCTAGACTAATATTCGACCTAAGCCTCTTCTTAGAGAAGCTGAGAATAGATGAGGTCATAAAATCCTGGAGGAACATATACCTAGATAACACCAAGTTGAGGAAGTACGCGTTCCCAGTGAAGCTATACACCCTCACCGTAGACGAGATGCTTAACTTAAGCGATGACGAGTTAATGATTAAAGAATTAACTTGACGTCAGCGAGACGTGAAGTACTTGAGGAACGTTTAGTGAAGTTAATTAAAACGTTTATAAGGACATCTTAAAGAAACATATAGGGATACATAGTTTTGGAGTTCACTCAGTTTCCCACAATAGACGACGTCGAGTTAAGTAAGAAGAAGGTTCTTGTCCGCGTTGATTTCAACTCACCCATCGATAAAGACGGTAAGATAATGGATGATTCAAGAATAAAGGCTCATCGTCAAACACTCCTAACGCTACTTAATCGCGGAGCTTCTGTAGTTGTGATAACTCATCAAGGAAGACCCGGCGACAACGACTTCATAACCTTAGAACCCCACGCCGAGAAGCTTCAGGAAGTCCTCGGAGTTAAGGTAAGGTTCGTTAGCGACGTTATAGGTCCCGCAGCCTCCGAAGCTATACGGAGCTTGGGTGAGGGCGAGATCCTGTTACTCGATAACGTTAGGCTGGTTTCCGAGGAGTTGATTGAGGCAGAACCCGAGAAGCACTCCAGAACATACTTAGTCAGGAGACTCTCACCTCTATTCAATTACTTCGTATTCGACGCTTTCGCGACAGCACACAGATCCCAGCCCTCCATAGTAGGGTTCCCGATAGTTCTCCCGTCAGTAGTCGGCTACGTCATGAGAGACGAGCTCGAAGCATTAAATAAGTCAATACTGAGCAACGAGTCCCCAAGACTCTTCGTCTTAGGGGGTGCTAAGGTCAGGGACACAATAAAGATAATAGAGTTCTTAACGAAGAAGAGAATAGCTGACAGAATACTCACTACGGGCCTCGTCGGCTTAACATTCCACGTAGCTAAAGGTGGTAGAGCCGGTAAGTCCCTCCTGAAATTCCTTGAGGAGAAAGGCCTCACCACCTTAATACCCCTAGCCCGGAGAGTGATTTTATCAGGTGCACCAGTAGACACCCCCTACGACGTTAAAGTGATTAAGGAGGACGGAAGCGTCACAGAGGAACCCATAAATACTGCTGATGGAATACCTGTGGACATAGGGTCCTACACGTCCCTGATGTTTTCCGAGATGATTAAGGAAGCCTCCGTGGTCGTTATGAGGGGTCCGGCCGGGTACGTCGAAGACCCTAGATTCAGATCCGGCACTCTAGATATATTGAAGGCAGCTCTCGAAAGCAACGCTTACGTGATAATCGGGGGCGGACACCTAGGCTCTATGCTTGATGAGGTTGATGTGAGGAAGGAGAAGAACCTACACGTCTCAACGGGTGGCGGCGCTCTCCTCATAGCGCTCTCAGGCGAGACACTCCCCGCATTAAAAGCTTTGGAAATCTCATACAAGAAGTTTTTCGCGGGTGGTTCCTCGTGAAGGTTAGAGTAGGGGTAAACGGGTACGGAACTATAGGTAAGAGAGTTGCTTGGGCCATAACACTACAACCGGATATGGAGTTAGTCGGTATCGTAAAGACAAAACCTAACTGGGAGACACTCTCAGCTGTTAAGAGAGGTTTAAGGATCTACACGCTGAAAGAAAATATGCGTGAGTTCCACGCGAGAGGAATCGAGGTTCACGGAACGTTAGAAGACCTGCTTAACTCCGTTGACGTGATAGTTGATGCGACGCCAGGCGACATAGGCGCTACATACAAGAAACTCTATGAGAGCTTTGGGCGTAAGGCCGTCTTCCAAGGAGGTGAAGAGCCTGAGGTAGCTGAGGTGAGCTTCAACGCTCTAGTAAATTACGATGACGCGTTAGGTAAGAACTACGTTAGGGTAGTGTCATGCAATACTACCGGCTTATTAAGGATAATATACGCGATATCGAGACTAGGCAAGATAAAGCGTGTGAGAGGATTCATAGTTAGGAGGGCTGCCGACCTAAAAGAGATTAAGAAGGGGCCTATTGAGGGGATAATTCTCGACCCTTCTAAGCCGCCCTCACACCACGCGCTAGACGTCAACACAGTGATTAAAGACCTAGACATAATCACCTACGCGGTGGTAGTTCCAACCACGTTAGCACACATACACACTCTCCAATTCGTGTTGGAGGGGGCAGTGTCTCGCGATGAAGTTCTCGACACATTAGCCAACACCCCGAGGATACTATTAGTTGATGGAGGATTACTTAAATCTACCGCTGAGTTAAGAGAGTTAGCGAGGGATTTGGGGAGGCCTCAAGGAGATATATACGAGAATGTTGTGTGGTCTGATAGTATTCTCGTGAGAGGGGATGAAGTCATGCTGACCTACGCCGTACACCAGGAAGCAATAGTAGTCCCAGAAAATATTGACGCTATACGTGCTATCACGAGACTTAAAGAAAGAGCTGAGGATTCTATAAAGATAACTGATGAGACCTTAGGTATTAAGAGGTGGTTGTAGTGAGTTACTATCCTGAACCAACATATATAGTGAGTTACCTCTTCAGGAAAATACTGATACCTGTTGATGGGTCGACGATGAGTTTCAGAGCTCTTGAGGTAGGGCTTGACTTCGCGTCGAGGTACGGCTCCAAGATAAAGGTGTTGATAGTTGAGGATCGGTCAATCCCTAACGTAGACGAGGTTGTGAAGAGAGTTACTGAAATATCTAGTAAGAGAGGGATTAGCGTTGAGGTGAAGGTGAAGAAACCTAATTACCCGGACACCTCAGTAGCTACGGCCATCGTGGAGGAATTGCTTGAAGAGCACTACGACCTAGTCATACTAACGGCTCGCGGCAGAACACTCAATCCAGATTTAGTTATTGGTTCCATAGCTTTATCCGTAATAATAAACTCAAATACCTCGATCTTCTTAATAAGATAACCGAAGGTTTTTATTTTATTGCGTCTTACACGTATTGAGTAGTGTGGTGGTTTAGTTGAGTAAAGAAAACACTAAGAAATACGTGTTTGACGAAATACACGGTTACATAATCTTAGACTCCTTAATGAGGGACTTGGTTGACACACCCCCTCTGCAGAGATTGAGGAGGATTAAGCAATTATCTCAAGCTTGGTACGTGTTCCCGGGTGCAGTACATACAAGGTTTTCTCACTCACTAGGTGTCATGAAGCTAGCTGAGAGGGTTGCGGATAAGCTCATAAACGACGGCATAATAAGCAGAGATGATAGGGACTTGCTCAGGACCGCAGCACTTCTCCACGACGTCGGTCACACACCCTACTCACACGCTCTAGAATACGTGTTCTACTCTAATTACGGGATAAATCACGAGGAGTTAAGCTACATGATAATTGTTGAGGAACCCCATATCAGGGAAGTTCTTTCTAATCATGGGCTCTCACCAGACGAAGTAGCTAAGATAGTGACCGGCGCGCATGAGGAACCGGCTTTCAATAACCTCTTAAACAGCGACTTAGACGTTGATAGGCTTGATTACCTACCTAGAGACGCGTTACATACAGGCGTTAAGTACGGTTTAATAGATCTTGAGAGGATAATTCAGACGTTAACTTTAGATGATGAGGGCTGCATAGCAGTACACCCTAAAGCAATACACGCCGTAGAGTCTTTCTACGTCTCCCGTCTCCACATGTATAGGTCTGTTTACTACCATAAAACAATAACAGGATATCAGTTATTGCTAGCAGCGATATACGAGATAGTGTTATTTGAGAGAGAGGTTAAGAGTCTTTTAGAACCTTTCACATCTCTCGAAGGTATTAGGAAGGCCGTGAGGGAAGGAAGTATTTCTGTGTGGGACGACTTCCTAGTGGGAGGTATTTTAAACGTCATATTAGCTAGGAGATTAGGTAGTGAGATACTTAGAGAGCTCATTAAAGCGTACGTTAATAGAAGGGGTTATAAGGCTTTCTATAACTACATAAGTTTTAAGCAAGAACAAGGCATCACGCAAGCAGAGATAGATAAATTAAGCAGGGTTAGCAGAGCACTCCTAGCTAGGGGAGTTAACGCCTACACCTTCAGAACCTATACTGAGTCGGTCCCGATAATTTCTAGAGAGAAGGAAGTTAGGGTCTTGAGTAACGCGAGATCCATGAAGATATCAGAGCTGGGAGATTCCATAATCAAGAGTCTTCCCAGATATATGGAGATCGTTAGGATTTACGCGTTGCCAGCACTTGAGGAAGCGATTAAGGGCCTTGTCTAAGCCCTCACTCAAATTCCTTACGCATTAAGTAAGCGTCTGAGTCAGGGTAGTAATTAGGTAATATCTTGACAATCTTGTAGCCTAGCTTCTTATAAACGCTTAAAGCCCTCGCATTCTTCACCGAAACTTCGAGCTCAACACACTTAATCCCGAATTTTAAGCACCTATCTTCAAAAAATGTCAGTAGTTTCTTACCTAATCCTCTCCCGCGCGAGTCAGGGTCCACGGCTATGGAAGCCACGTGACAGCAGTTATTAGTGGCCGTAAAACCCGTTATGTAGCCTTTAACGAGCCCGCCACACTCCACAACCAAGAATAGTTCTGGGTGAAGAAATAACTCAGAAATGAATACTGTGGCAGGGTACGGGTACTTAAAAGACCCCCTTTCTATCTCAATTATTCTCTCTAAATCTTTGAGGGTCGCGTTCCTCACTACACACTCGCTTACTTCAGAGCCCATAACTTCATTACCTCGTCTTCCACGTAAGGCTCATAAACATATTCTCTCTCGCGGTTCCTGAGTATCTCTAGGATAGGCCCTTCACCCACTCTAGGGAGTACTTCGCCAATCACCGAAGCTTCTATGTTATTCTTCTTAAGTAGTTCTATTGCTTCCTCGACGCGCTCCCTAGGAACTGAAGCTATTAAAGCACCCGAGGAGAGAATCTTCAATGGATCTAAACCTAAAGCCTTAGTGATTTCTAAAGTTACCTTGTGGAGAGGGATTTTATCAGCGTATACTCTTATGAGCTTGCCTGACGCGTAAGCCATTTCCGCAAGACCCCCTAATAATCCCCCTTCAGTCGGGTCATGCATGCCGCTCACGAGACCCTCCCTACTTAGGAGAGTTGCTTCCTCCACGACGCTGATTAAGTCTATCATTTTCTCACCCGCCTCCAACGTTCCCTCACTAACCCCTCTAGCGATAAGCACCTCCCTGAAATCTGAGGAGAGTATCGCCGTTCCCTCAATACCTGCGTACTTACTCATGATGATTAAATCACCTTCCTTAACGTTCCTAACATCCACTAAGTTGCTCGTTTTTAGTATGCCGAAGGCGGTAGTTGCGGTTATCGGTCTCTTAACACTGTCAGTGAATTCTGTGTGACCCCCAACCATTAACGCCCCATACCTACTCAACGCTCTCCTCATAGAACTCGTTATTATGTCAACTAATTCCTCGTCAGAGTTCTCGGGGAGCAGAATTACTGACGTGAAGAATTTTGGGTAAGCACCTATCATCGCAACATCGTTAGCAGGTATTACTATGGAGAGGGTTCCAAGGTGTTTGATAGCTCCTGAGATCGGGTCTGGATGAACACCCACCAAAACCTCGTCACATACCTTGATAGCCGCGGCATCTACTCCCACATCCGCTTGAAGAACTATTGAAGGGTCACAAGACACGAACCTACTCAACACGTACTTCTTAAGGCTTTCAGGTCTGAGCTTCATTCAATTCCCTTAATGGATTTCGTTATAACAAATAATATGTCCTTAATGAATGTATTCAGGGATTTGCTTGGTTGAGGTAGTGTTTCTAGGTGTTGGTGGGTGGTTGTCAAACCCTCTATACGGGCAATCAAGCGTTCTCGTGCTGGGTTCTGACAAGAACATATTGTTAGATGCTGGTGAGGGAACCTTAGAGAAACTGACTAAGTGTTCTAGGATAGACGTCAACGACTTAGACTACATTATCTTAACACACTCACACGGGGATCACGTGCTCGGGTTACCTACTATAGCGCAACACTTAAGACGCCCAGTAAAGGTTGTGGGTTTGAGGGAAACATTAGGTGATTTAAGGAAGATTTTCGAGGCTCTACACATAGAGAACAAGCTCCAGCAACTAACTTTCTTGGAGATTCTGCCCGGAGGTAGTGAGGAGCTTGGTGAGGGGCTGAAGCTTAAGTGTGTTAAAGCAAAACACGTGATACCCGCTATATCCGTGTTGCTGGAGGTTGACGGTGTTAAAATAGCTTATAGCGGTGATACATCCTATAACCCGGAGTTCTTGAGCGTGGCTGAGAACGCGGATCTACTAATCCACGAGTTTTCGGTTCCTCGAGAGATGCAGGAATTAGCTGAAGTCTTAGGTCATACAGCTCTCACAGACTTCGAACGTATAGTAAAACTCTCTAAACCTAAGAGGGTAGCTCCAGTACACTATTACCTAGAAGCACCTAAACTAAGCTTGTCGTCCGTGGAAAACGTGGAGTTAGTCATCCCAACACCCTGCTCTAAACTAAGTTTTTAATAACTGTGTGAGAGTTTAAGTATGCTCGGATTAGTAAATATTTGTCAAAACACTATTAAACTTTTTAAGTATTATAGCGGTTTTAATTTAGGGTGAGTCCTTGCCGGAAGTGAGGAGAATTCAGAGATTCGGTAAGTCAACCTTAATGGTTTCGTTACCGGCGAGCTGGGTAAAAACAATGAAGTTATCACCTGGCGACAGCGTATCAATAGATTTGATGGAGGATGGGTCTTTGAGGATAGTGCCTCTCTACATGTCGCAAAAAAGAGAGGAGAGGACACTGCAAATCAAGGTAAGCAAGAACTCTTCCGAGGTATTGCTAGCTAGAAGTGTTGTCGCCGGGTACCTCCTCGGCGCCGACGTCGTGGTCGTGGAAGCCATGGACGGGGTCTTATCAGAAACACACTTAAGAACTGTTAGGGAGATTGTTAAGGAGCTCTTAGGGGCTGAAATACTTGAGCATACGCCGAGCAAGGTCTCAATACAGATCTTAATAGACCCGAGCAAGTACTCAGCACTTAACTTACTTAATAGATTACTTAACCGAGTTAAGTTCATGATACAGCACCTGCAGATAGCGGTGGTAGATAACAAGCCTTACCTATTACACGAGATAGAGGAGATAGAGAAGGAGGTTGACAGACTTCACGCACTAGCCATTAGGCAATTTCTTCAAGCACAGAACGACAGATCCCTCAGCAAATACCTAGGGATTAAGACCTCTCTGATACCGGAGTATAGGGGTATAGTCAGGGGACTTGAGGAAGTAGCTGACGCTTTAAGTTCTGCAGCACAAGTGCTCAAAGAATTAGGTGAGAGAGGCCAGCTAACACTGTTTAGTTACGAGTCGAATATCCTTAAAGAAAGTCTTGACTATCTCCTCATGACTGTCGAGAGAATAGATAAAGTATTTAAGACTTTAGATCTCTACGTAGCTAACGAAGTAATCAACATGGTTACTGAATACTATACACTCATAAGGAAATACGACGAGCTCTTCTTCAGGTCGCTCAAGCAGGAGGAACCAGATAAATTATTTGATAAGGGTTACGTCCTGGTGCGTGAGTTCATCGACAGACTCATCGAAGCCGGCAGGTCATTAGAATCCGTTTCTGAAGCACTTTTCGACATATCTATAGAGAGAACCGGAGCTACTCTAGACATATGTAAAGTCTTCATATAGGGGACATGAGTCTTTCTTTTTAAGCAAATCAATACTTCAAGTTATACGTCGGGGATTAACCGTTAAGTTCGACATAGCTAAAGCTACGGAAGACGTACTCGAAGGTGATGTGTGGCAAGCACTAGAAGTGTTCTTAACGGAGCTTGAGGCGGCTGGAGCCTCGCAGAAAACTGTTCGCGCCTACAGGTACGGGATTAGCGACTTCCTTAAATTCGCTAATAAGAACTGCGTGAGAGAGTTGAGTATTGAAGACTACAATAAGTGGAGATTAGAGAGGTTGAGGAAGGGATTTCCGGAAGGCTCGAACGATAAGAGAAGGATTCAGACCACTCTGCACTACTACTCACTCTACGTAAGATCATTTATTAAGTGGTTAGGTATAGCTGATAAGATACCGGCAGTCTCCAGACCTAGGGGGAGGAGGAACGTGATGACTCTAAGGTTAGAGGACGTGAAGAAATTATTCGATGCCTCGAGAGACATAGTCGACAAGACCATAGTGGCGCTACTCTTTGAGACAGGCCTCAGAGCACAGGAATTGCTGTCGCTAAACGTGGAGGACGTAAACCTCGAATCACGTGAGATAATAGTTAGGCACGCTAAATTCGGTGACGAGAGAATAGTCTTCTTCGGCCCCTTAAGCTACGAGACCTTAAAGATCTACATGTACTTAAGTAATAAGAAAGAAGGAAAACTCTTTGACTTAACTTACAGCGGCTTATATAAGAGACTGAAAACTCTTGCGTCAAGAGCTGGGGTAGATCCTAGCAAGGTAAGACCTCACGTAATGAGGCACACGTTCGCTACTGAAGCACTTAAAAGAGGTATGGACTTAATAACGTTGCAGAACTTATTAGGGCATAAAGACATAAAGACAACGCAAATATATATCCACCTACTCAAAGAAGACATAAAGAAATCTTACGAAAACGCTTTCTCTCAAGGACTAAAGATTTGGGAGTCCAACTTCTCAAAGCATCGTGAGCTAGACTCAAGCAAGCTACCTGTTGAAGCTACTTAAAGCTTGTCCCCCATAGCGACTTAATTGTTGTGACGATGTGGTTGTTTGAGTGTCCTCGCTCACGATCTTATAATTCCTAGGATCTTCGGGAGTATCTCCCATCCATGGCTTAAGACCCCGATAGAGCCTAGTTCATAACACGTTCTCTCTTCTAATCTTAAGGCTTTATCAGGTATTACCTCACCCCCCACTAATAGCAGGGGTACCGGATCGTCTGTGTGCGCCCTCACCGCGGGAGGTGTCGCGTGATCCGCTGTCACCAGAATAGCGATCTCCCTTAAGTCAATACTATCCAGTAATTCCTTGACGTAGAACTTATCTATATCCTCAATCGCTTTTATCTTACCTTTTAAATCGCCGTCATGACCTGGTTCATCAGGTCCTTTAAGGTGTACGTACACCACATCTACTTCCTTAAGTAACTTTAGCGTGGCGTCTAACCTTATAGAATAATCTGAAGCCTTGTCCTCGGTTGGGGGAGGCATCTCCACAGTACGCATACCTAAGATTTTAGCTATGCCGTTCTCTACCGGCATCTCAGTTATGGAGCCGAAGGAAGCGTTGAATAACTTGCTTATAGATGGTAGTTTAGGGAGTCTTGAACCAGCATCCCTAACTAATATTACGTTCGCTTTCAGCAAGCCCTTACTCTCCCTCGCTTTATTGACCGGATGTTTATCTAGGATCTCGATAGACTTCCGCGTGAACTCATTAACTAACTCCGCGGTAACTTGAGCACTCTGCTCGGGACTTAACGGGGTTGATTTCTTCACGTATGGTTGGAAAACCTTCTCAGCTACCGATATCGTCCCTACCTTCCTGTATGCTGGGTCTGTATTATCTACCTCATCACTTAAAGACATCACTTCACTACCTATCACCACGACAGCCCTGTGCCCTACCGTTGCCTTAACCTTAACGTAGCCCCCGTAAACACCTAACCTCAACCCATCTAAAGCTTCGGCCAACTCACGAGCTTCCTCAGTACTTAACGACCTACCAACTCTCCTATCAACAAGTCTCCCGCTACCAGGATCCACGGTCGCGAAGTTAGCTCTAAAAGCTACCTCACGCCCCTCAACAAACGAGACCCCGGCCCCGACAGCCTCGATAGGTCCTCTACCAGTGTAGCTTACGTGCGGGTCGTAACCAAGAATACTCATCACCGCGGCATCAGACTCCGGAGCTACCCCTTTCCCGACAGTGTAGACCGCGCCGCAAGCACCTCCTCTCGTTAAGAGATCTAAGAACGGCTTCCTAGCCATACTTAACGAGGTTTCTTGATCCGAGAGCCTGTCAGCAACGCCGTCTAAAACTAAATAAACTAGTCTCATCGCCAGCACCGATCTCTTAACATTAAGGGAATAATAAGCTAACTCGAATAACTTAAAAAATATTCTACTCCTTATAGTCGTCCGGCTTCTCCTGAAGTAACTTTCTCACGATATCTAACCTCTTAATACTCGCTTCCCTTCTTAAGTTCTCAGCCTTACTAGCTACTCGAGTTAACACCTCCTTTTCCTTCAGCACATCAAGTATGTTTGGCTCATACCATTTTCTCGGCGAGTTATTCTTAAGTATTTTAGTTACCTCCACCACGATCTTACCTATGTTTGCTGAGTCCATTACTGCTTCCCTACTTTTCAAGACGTCATCAGTTCCTTGATAATACGCTAGGGCCCAAGGAGGTATTAAGTACCCGAATGAATTAAAAACGCTCATTAAGTAAGCTATAGTCATCGCAGCTCCAGCTTCAGCACCAACGGCTATGAATCCAGCTACCTTACCCTCAACCCACGACTTACCGTCGATAAAGATCATGTTCTCGAATATGGTTAACTTATCTATCAAGTTTTTCAGATGTCCTGAAGGCCCGTACCAAAACACCGGGGTTGCTATTATGAGTGCATCGCTCTTCAGTATCTCCCTCAACACGGACCAGCTACCGTCATCGTTAATGCATGGAGGTCTGCAAGCAAGCTGTTCATCGCTTAAGCACCCCTCACAAGGCTTTATATCGTAGTCGTATAAGTGGATCAGTTTTGTCTCAGCCCCATACATCGAGGCAGTCTCGAGAGCTACCTCTAGTAACTTATACGTATTCCCGTACTTCCTCGGTGACGCGTTAAGACCTAACACCCTAACCAATCCCATCCACCATCCCCGAAGAAAATATATAACGTGTTCAGGGGGTAATTAAAATTAAGAATTACAACCGAAAGCCTCGCCCTTCAGGGCGGGGAGGAGGTCAGAAGGATCGAGACATCTCCTGAAGTAATGTCTTAAATTAGTTAGGGTAAGAAATAGTCTTGATACGCTAGTAAAAGCTACGTATTTCTCTTCCTGAGAATATGCTCCTAGCGATTTCTCTTACCTCATTTGAGTACTGCATGTATTTATCTCTCACGTAGATTCGGAGAAACGCTAGCTCTGCAGGCATGGAGCCTGCTATGGTTTCCCTCACGGGTTTCGCCTCTACCTCACCGTCCTCGTTTTCTATATAGATCACGGCTTCCTCGAACATGGGGTTGGTCGGTAATTTAGGTGTGTCCACGAAGATTACGTTACCTTCATCAACTATTTCCGAGTGCAGACTCCTCAGCTTTTCTTCAAGGCTCCTCTTAATAGCTTCCTTACTTATTGTTAAGAACCCCTTCAAAGTCTGGTCGACTGGCAAGACCGCCTGGTAGACGTTTTTGTAGGGTACCCTCCTATTGAGTAAGTATCTGCTTTCCTCTAATTGCCTGACCTCTGGGTGAGATAATACGTACTCATCATCTAGCTCAACATACTTAGTCACGTCATCGAATCTCTCGCCGTAATTCAGTACTTTATCTGCTTTGAGCAGCATCTCACCAGCTATTTTATCAAACGCCCGCACGGTCTTATGATAGTATATGGTCTTAAACATGAAGATTCTGGCTATGAGTAAGTGGTCTAGAACGTCCTTAGCTTTATATTCTAGCACGATCCTGTCCTTAATAGGTTTTGAGTGAAATGCTAGCCTCTCCCAGTCAAGTCCGAAGCCATAGTTAGCGCCAGTGAAGTATGAGTCCCTGAGCAGGTAGTCTACTATGTCAGCACTGTAAGCCCCCTTAATTATGTAATATAGGGTTTTCTCACTGACTCCATCAGCTATGTTTGAAGTAAGCGGCCACGTCTCCAGGGAAACAGCCTCTATTAGCTTAGCCATGACCTCAGCTGAGATGCCTAACTCCCTCTCTATGTAGTTATCGAAGCACCGAGTTATTTCTGGGTGCTCCCTGATTATCCTACTCCCTAAAACCTCGTGATTTATCTCGTAATTTACGAGAACGTGGTCTTCGAAGGTGTGCGAGAATGGTCCGTGACCTAAGTCGTGAAGCAAACCTATAAGCCTTGCTATGAGTTTAAGCCTGTTAAGTTCTTCTGACCTAAGCTTAAGTCTTGAGTATGCGTACTCAGCGAACACTCCCGCAACATGCATGGAGCCTAGAGAATGCGAGAACCTGTTATGGACCGCGCCAGGGTAAACCAAGTGGGAAGTCCCTAACTGCTTAAGCCTCCTCAATCTTTGCATAGGCGATGACGAAACCAAGCATATCTCATGCTTTACTAGCCTCAGGTAACCGTGTATGGGATCCTTAATCTGGACTAGCTCCTTATCCAGATACCACACCCGGATAATATTCTGTGACACAGAATAAATGCTTTATCTTAAGGACGTATCCCAAGTTAAGAAAATTAATTGAGTTAATAAAACTATTACGAGATTTTCTTTAAAAGGTACTCCCAGAATTCTTAGTAGTGATGAGGGTTGGTTGGTAGCATAGTGGTGACTCACGGAGACTGCGACGGGATAATCTCCGCTTACCTCTACATAAAACACTTCATGAAAGACATGTGGCCATCCAACATCTCAGTCATATTTACCCAGCCCTGGAGAGCTAACCTAGACTTCATGAGAGAGCATCGTGAAGGTGCTGACGAGATAGTTTTCTTAGACATAGCGCTTAGTAACGAGTTAGTTAATGAAATAATTAAGGTCGGGAGTAACTTAAGGAAGATTACGATCGTAGACCATCACGTGAGCTCGCTAGAGTTCATCAAGCGAGTTGATAGCATGCTCAAGAATGTGAAGATTGTGTGTGAGAAAGCTCAGTCATGCCCTAGGTTAATGATTAACTCGCTCAAAATCTCACCGAATCCTTACGAGAGGTTGTTAGTTGACGTGGCGGATGTCTGTGAAGGCGGTGAATCCTCATCAGCTGAGGTGATTAAGTTGGCTGACGTCATAAAATTATCTATTGCTAGAGACCCGGGAGACTACGACTTCATGAATTACCTTCTTGCTCTCCTTATGAAGGGTAAGGACATAGAATCCGACGACGTAGTTAGGAGGAGGTATAAGACAGCTAAATTCATCTTAAGTCGTTTACTTAAGGTAATGAGTGAGAACGCGATATCCTACAGAAACCTAGTGAAGATTTCCACACTCTCACTCCCTGAGTCCAGGATCTTCGCCGGCTTACTAGGTGTTGGAACCACGGAACTAGCTAGGATGTACAGATCCAACATCATCTTAGTAAGGGGTGAGGAGGATAAGGTAGTAGTCACTGTAAGAACATTAGATGACAAGGCACTTAAGCTATGTGGGAGTATCGCTAAGCTAGGTAGGGGGAGGTTCGGGGGTCACGCGGAAGCTGCTTCAGCCACACTACCTGAGTTAAACCTTCAGGAAGTCACAGACTTAATTGTTGGTGTTGTTAGTGGGGGAGAAGATACATTACAGAGGAAGCGTAAAACTTGAGGAACTATACCAGTTAGTAAGGAAATGGTTTAAGCATGCGACGATATTAGTTGTAGGAGAGTGTGAGGTAGATTATACTGGGAGAGCGTCTTCAAAAGCTAGTGGTTCATGGAGACTCATAATAATTAAGGAGGACGGAACAGTATTAGTTCATGAGTCTGTAGGGAGGGAGCCTATTAACTGGCAACCCAACTCACACGTCACCACACAACTTGAGGGTGGCACACTAATTCTTAGAGCTGTGAGATCAAGACCTCGTGAGGAGCTCATAATTAGGTTAAGAGGGGATTGCGAGGTACTCATAGCTAAGTTAGGGTCGGGCAAGTTCGTTATTTCAGGAACTGAGAAAGACATAATTGAGTTCCTAGCAAACAACCCGAGAATAATTGATGAAAACGCTGAGCTGGTTTCCAAGGAGGTATCAACCCCTCACGGCCGCATAGATCTAGTTCTTCGCGGGAAGGATAACACGCTGATATTAGTTGAAGTTAAGAGAGACTTAGCTGATGTGGAAGCGGTTTTCCAGCTGAGGAGATATGTGGAGTACTACGCAAGACTAGGTATGAGTAACGTTAGGGGAGTTATAGTAGCGCAGTCCTTAACGCCGGCAGCACGGAAATTACTAGGGGATTTCGGCTTAGATTATAGATGCATTAAGGTAAGTAGGGGTAACGTGTATGAGAAAGAAGTATGTTGACTCACACATACACCTTAACGAGTACCCAGAAGAGAGGATATCTAGTCTGTGCAGTAGAGATGATATGGATTTAATCGCTGTTTCTGAAGATTTACACTCATCACTAACTAACATATTAATTGAAAAGAAATGCTCTAACGTGAGAGCTGCTGTAGGAATCCACCCGTGGAACGTTGGTAAGGTGTCCGCAGACGATCTTGCTAAAGTTTTGGAATTGATAGATAACGTAAGCTTCATAGGTGAGGTAGGACTGGACAAGAAGTTCACGCCCGAAACCTTCGATTTACAACTAAAGATATTCAGTGAGTTTGTTACTCAAGCATTGAGTGGTGGGAAAGTACTGCTTCTCCACGCTGCCGGTGCTTGGAGAGAAGTGCTTGAAATACTGTCTAGAAGCGCTGTCGAGACCGCAGTGATTCACTGGTATACGGGCCCACTAGAATACCTTAAAAACATTAAGGAGTTAGGGTACTTCATAGGTGTGAACGTAGCCTTGTTAAGGCAGCCTAAGATGAGGGAAGTGGTTAAGCAAGCACCACTGGACATCATATTAACGGAATCTGACGGCCCCTACGAGTATAGGGGGCTTAGACTAGAACCTGAGCTAATACCTGAATTAATGCGTGAGATTGCCGTGATAAAGGGGGTGGGGTTTGAGGAGGTTGTAACAGCAGTTTATAATAATTACTTAAACCTAGTAGGTAGGATATCAAAGTGATCTGTGGTGTGGGAGTTGAGCGAGGTCAAGGTAGGCGTTGTGGGAGTCGGTGTTTGGGGAAAGAATATTGTGAGGGTTCTTAAAGAACTGGAGGAGGAAGGTCTGGTTAACGTGGTTGGGGTGGCTGACACAGACGTAGGTAAGGCTTTGGAGGTCGCTAACGCGTTTAAGGTCGGCGCTCACGTCAGAACAGTTAAAGAGCTTGCCGAGCTAGGTGCAGAGGCAGTAGTTATATCGGTTCCCATTAACGAATTATTTCAGGTAGCTAAGGAGGCTCTAAACCTAGGTTTACACACCTTCATAGAGAAACCTGTCTCAACAAAACCTGAGGAAGTCGCTGAATTAATCAAGGTGGCTGAGTCCTCCTCTCTTGTGGTGCAACCGGGCTTCATAGTCAGATATGACCCGGTAATTAAGGCCTTGAAAAACGCTCTTAAAGATAAGATCAAGTACTTAGTTTTTAAGAGGTTGTCTGCTAGACCATCGCATAGGAGGAAGTTCTCGGTGGTTCTGGACTTAATGATTCACGACGTGGATCTAGCGCTTAATCTCATTAATCCACATGAGATTAAATTAATGAGCGTTGCGGGGTTTAAGGTAGAGAATAACGTGCCTCAGGAGGTCCACGCGTCACTACTATTAGATGATGTTGTGACCTACTTAATAACTGACGGTGTTCTACCAGTGAAGGTTCGTAGTATTGAGGTCGTCACCGAGAGTACGTATTGTGAGGCTTCATTTACGGACTCTACCCTCAACTTCAGGGGGGCTGACCGTAGTTACGTGCAGAAGGTTGAGGGAGAGGAACCTCTTAAGGCCGAGTTGAGGGATTTCATAAGATCTGTAAGTGGTAGTAAGCCTTCCGACGCTCCAACCCTTCACGACGCGCTCAGAGTGCTTGAAGTAGTTAAGCTGATCGAGCAGGAATTAAGTCGGGTTTAACGTAAAACGTGGTTTGAGTTCTTTATAGAGTTTCTAGGAACTCATCTATTAATTCTTTTATTGAAGGACCTTCCAGTATCTTGAGTTCCCAAGTCGTCTTCACTACAGGCTTATCTATCTTAATCAGTTTAGTGATATCCGCTGGAGTTCCTAGTACGACTACGTCTGCAGGTGTTCTGTTTATGGTTTCTTCTAGGTCTCTTAGCTGGTCAGGCGTGTACCCTGTGGACGGTAGGACTTCCTTCATGTGTGGGTATTCCTCATATAGCTTCTTGAGAATCCCTACGGCGTAGGGCCTTGGATCAATTATTTCTGAAGCACCGTACTTCTTAGCTGCTACGTATCCTGCGCCATAAGGCACTCCCCCGTGGGTGACTGTGGGCGAGTCCTCTATTACTAAAACTCTCTTACCTCTCAGTAGGTCAGGCTCTGATAGTACTACCTCCATGTCAGCTAAGCATATCTTAGCGCGTGGATTAACTTTCTTGACGTTATTGAGGACTGTCTTCACGGACTCAGCAGAAGCTTGACTAACTTTATTGATTACCACCGCGTTAGCCATCCTCACATTCACTTCGCCAGGGTATGACCCAACTTCCTGCCCCGGCCTCATGGCATCAGCTACCGTTATCATGTAGTTAAACCTGTAGAACGGGAAGTCATTGTTCCCGCCGTCCCATAATATCACGTCACCCATGCTCTCAGCGGTCGTGAGTACCCTACCATAATCTACCCCAGCAAGTACCGGGAGCCCCAGTCTCAAGTATTGCTCGTACTCCTCTCTCTCCTCCACAGTCACTTTCCACTTAATCAAGTCGTCATAACTTCTAAATACCTGCACCACCATCTCTCTTAAGTCGCCGTAAGCCATGGGGTGCCTGACTGGAACGGGCTTAATACCCCTACTCAGCAACTCTCTAACAACCGCTCTAGATACTGTTGACTTTCCGGCACCAGTCCTCACAGCAGTGACAGCTATCACAGGCTTGTGAGAAGCCAGCATGGTTTCTCTAGGGGAGAGTAGCCTGAAGCTAGCACCGCTAGATAACGCTATGGAAGCTATTCTTCCAACATCCTCGTACCTTAAGTCGCTGTAAGACAGGACGACCTCGTCTACATGGAACTCCCTGATTATCTCGCTCAACTTACTTTCCGGGACTATGGGTATCCCGTCAGGGTAGAGTGACCCAGCTAATTCAGCAGGGTATCTCCTCCTCTCCACACCCGGTATCTGAGCTGCCGTGAAAGCTACTACCTCGTAGTCAGGGTTATCCCTGTAGACTACGTTGAAGTTATGGAAATCCCTTCCTCCCGCACCAACTATAACTACTCTTGTCCTCCTAACCAAAACAAACACCAAGATTTAAAGTGTTTAACTCTTAAAAATTTTTCGTTTTTTATAGCAAATATTTTATGTGGGAGACATGGCACTAGGAAGGGTTATTGATTACGATAATTTAATAAGCTTCCCGCAATCTTAAGTAGGGTTCGTCCGTGAGGTTAGGTAAACTCGGTAAAATAATTGATGAGCTTAATTTAGACGCGGTCTTGGTGACGTATGAGTGGAACGTGCTCTACTATGTTGGTGTGCCGAGATCTGGGGGTACCTTCATACTGTATGAGAAGGGCGGGACCCCTAAGATCCTTACCCCAGCTCTAGATTTCTGGAGGTTGTCAGATGAGGTTGGTGAGCGCGTTGAGGTACTCCCGTACACAACGTACGAGCTGCCCGGGTTTCCTAAATTAATTAAAGGAAAGCTTTCTGAGTGGATTTCCAGGTATCTAAGTGATTCCGGGTATGGTAGGGTAGGGCTTGACTTAAGTCACGCTACACCGCTAGCTAGAGAGGTTGGTGAGAGACTAAAGAATCACGCAGTTGTTGAGGATATAAGCCCACACATATCCACACAGAGATCCCTCAAAGAACCTGAGGAGATAGAGTTGATTAGGCAAGCTTTAAAGATCTCAGAAGACAGCTTCATCAAATTACTTGAGGAGGGAGTGGTAGGATTAAGTGAAAGGGAAGTTGCTGCTAAGCTGGACAGTCATATGAGGTTAGGAGGTGCTGACGGGACGGCTTTCGAAACAATAGTGGCTTCAGGGTCTAACTCAGCTTACCCACACGCTTACCCAACCAGTAGGAAGATTGGTTTAGGCGATATAGTGGTCTTTGATTTCGGCGCTAAGTTCATGAGTTACTGCTCAGACATTACCAGGACTCTAGTCTTGGGCGCTGACGAGGAAGCCAAGAAAGCTCTGGAAGCAGTGAGTGAGGCGGTGAGTACTGCCACAGACATGATCAGGGATGGGGTTAAGTCTAGCGAGCCGGACTCCGTAGCTAGAGGGGTTCTCAGGAGATATGGACTAGAGAACTACTTCATACACTCGTTAGGTCACGGGGTAGGGCTTGAAGTGCATGAGAAGCCTAGGCTTGCTCAGGGAATAGATGAGACTCTAGTTGAGGGTATGGTAGTAACTGTTGAGCCGGGTGTCTACATACACAACAAGTTTGGTATAAGACTGGAAAACCTTGTTGTTGTGAGGAAAAACAAAGCAGAGACTTTAAATAAGTTGCCCCTCATCACTTCTGCTTAGGTATGTGTAAGGGTTTTCCTGAGGCTTCAGACACTACCTCGCTAAAGACTTCTGAGTAAGTTGGATGCGAGATTATGGTTTTCCTTAATTCCTCAACGTTTAAGCGGTGAGTAATCGCTAACGTGAACAAATGTATTACGTCAGCCGCGCCATTACCTACCACAGTAGCTCCTAGAATCTTACCCGTATTCTTCTCAACGATTAGTTTAGCAAAGCCTTCTGGCGTGGACTTAACAGACGTTGAGTCCCTGCCTAAAGCAACGTAAGGGAATCTGAAAACCTCATAGTCTACGCCGGCTCTAGAAGCTTGAGTCTCGTTCAAGCCAACGAACCCTATTTCCGGGTGAGTGTATATGACCATAGGTACAGGGCCTTTCGGGAGTGGTTCCTTAACTCCAGCAATAGTTTCTGCGGCAATCAAACCCTCTCTGAAAGCTTTGTGTGCCAGTAAGGGAGGCCCTGTGATATCGCCGGCCGCGTATATGTTCGGTATCGTGGTCCTCATGAATTCGTTAACTATTACACCACCCTTATTATCTAGCTCCACACCAACCTCGCTTAAGCCTATACCTGAGGTGTTGTAACTCCTCCCAGCCGCTATGAGCACCTTCTCTACCTTAATCTCCGTAGTCCCTCCCCTACCCGTCACCCTAACTAACACCTCATTGTTTAAGTAGCCTGCGAACTGTGCTTGAGAAGACGTATATATCTTAACACCCGATCTCATTAAATACTTGTGGATTACGTCACTCACATCCCTGTCTACCTCGGGAAGTATCTTATCCATTATCTCCACTAGATGTACCTCAACACCTAACTGAGCTAACGCTTCAGAAATCTCGCAACCTATAGCACCAGCACCTACTATCAGCATGGAGTTAGGTAAAGAATCTAGTTCGAAGAAATGCCTGTTATGAATAATCCTCTCGCCGTCGAAGCTGAAGGTAGGCACGGTCTTAGGTTCCGTTCCAGTAGCAACTATTATGTTGGTAGCTTCTAGTTCTGTGTTCACCTGACCCTCCACCTTGATAGTATGCGGATCCTTAAGCTTACCAACACCCTGAATTACTACGGCATCACTAAGAAGGTACTTGACTCCCTCCCTAGCCTTAATCACCGCTCTAGAAACGTGCTTCAGCACCTTACTCTTATCAATAGCGCTTATGCTTAAGGACACACCATACTTACCTAAAGATTTAGCGAGACTTACAGCATTCCCTAACTCGATCAAAGCCTTAGAAGGTATACAACCCCAATTACTACACTCACCACCCAAATATTTTCTCTCCACTAGAGCCACTCTAAGCCCTCTCTGAAGAGCAGTCACCGCGGCAACATATCCTGCCGGGCCGCCGCCAAGAACAACGACGTCAAACCTCAATTACATCAACCACAGTAAGTAATGAGACCAACATTTTAAGAATTAGCAACATAATTGACTTGAACCTCAAGTAAGGTTTAACTAGCTTATCATCAAATTCGTAACAGCTTAGAAAGCGGGATTGCTCAACTTAACTCCCTCATACAATATGTTAGTTTTGAAGACTTGAGGAGTAACTAGCTTTAACACGTTGGTCAGTATCTCTAGGTTGTCCGGCAACGTTAAGGCTATGGAGGCTCCTCCACCCCCACCGCCTGTCAGCTTAGACCCTAGAGCACCGGCTAACCTAGCCGTATAAACTACTTCATTAAGTCTTCTCGAGGAGACTCCTAAAGCTTCTAGGAGGCCGTGGTTTATGTTCATTAAAGTACCTACTTCTCGTAGGTCGCCCTCAACAAGCGCTTTCTCGGCCTTTAGCGTGGTCTTACCTATATGTTCAAGTATGCCGTTAATTATTTCAGGGTGCTTCTCTCTCAGGTTCTTTACCCACGCGACCATATCTCTAGTGGTTCTCTCCCTCTCAACGTATGCCACGACTAAAGGCAACTCATCAGATACCTTCAGCGGGACCCTATATACTGTGTTTCCTTCAAACCATATCTTGAGAATGCCTCCGAACGTAGCTATCGAGGTATCCATGGGTGAGGCAATGCCCTGAACACTCTTCTCGACCTCCCACCCAAGCCTCGCTATCTCTTCCTTACTTAGTTCATAACCTAGGCAGGTACTATATGCCGCGATCGTGGCTACCGATACCGCTGCTGAAGTTCCTAGTCCCGCTCCTACAGGCATCTCGGACCTTACTTCTAGACTCACACCCTTCCTAACACCTAAATACTCTGAGACTAACTCTATTGCTTTGTTTAAGTAACCTATAGCTGAGAGGGTTTTCCCGTAATCTGTCGTTATCTGGATCTCACCGTTGCTTATCGATACTATAACGCCTGAGGCTCTTAAGTCCTGCGCGTTTATCCTGATCTTATCATCATCACGTAATTCCGCGCTAACGTATATTCGCTTATCTATAGAGGCTACTATAGCCGGATACCCGTAAACGACTGCATGCTCGCCGAAGAGCGTGACCTTACCTGGCGCGGAAGCCACCACTCTCCTCAACCAAACACCCATATGCATCTTATATGAGGGATTTAATTGTTTAACACGTGGTAGGGTGGGGAACATATTTTTATACGTACGCGTATTCTTGACATTGGGGGTGTGATCGGTGCTACCGCCACACTTAAGCTTTGATTTCCATAAAGCTGAGAAGGTCATCACCGACTTCATCAGAGCTAAGGTTAGGGAGGCCGGCGCTTCAGGCGTTGTGTTAGGTCTTTCGGGAGGAGGGGACTCATCAGTATGCGCTGCTCTCTCGGTCAGAGCGTTAGGGTCCTCCTCAGTTAAGGTAATTCACATGCCTGAAGCTGAGAGCAACCCTATATCAACCATAATAGCTAATAAGGTAGCTGACGGTTTAGGTCTAGAACTAGAAATCATAGACATAACAGATATAGTCAGCGCTTTTCTTAAAACGATGAACATGGGTTACGAGTCGTCCAATAAGCTGGTAAGGGGCAACATAAAAGCTAGGAGCAGGATGGTTATCCTCTACGCCATAGCTAATAAAGAAAACATGCTGGTAGTCGGTACTAGCGATCGCTCAGAACTCTTAATAGGTTTCTTCACTAAGTGGGGCGACGGGGCCGCGGATCTACACCCAATAATAGGGCTGTATAAGACTCAAGTAAGGGAATTCGCTAAATACCTTAACCTACCTACTGAAGTGATTTCCAGACCTCCTTCACCCGATTTATGGCCTGGACACACAGCCGAGGGGGAGCTAGGCTTAACGTACGACGAGATAGATGAGGTGCTTTACAGGTTGCTTGACGAGAAACGAGAACCTCGTGAAATATCCAGCATCTCAGGAATACCTATGGAAACCGTGGAGAAGGTAGTGAGGCTTTACGAGAAAACCAAACATAAGAGAGTTCTAGTGAACGCTCCCTTCCATTCGTTTAAAGACCTTCAAGCTCAAGCAATCTGAGGATCTACTCTTAAAGAGGTTTGAGTTTTTCGATTACAACGTCTTATAAGACATGAAAAGATATTTTATTGGTAGCATATGGGGGAGTATTTAAGATACGCTGAGTTCATGAGGCCTGACTCGCTAAGGGTTTGGAGAAGTGATAAGATTAAGGAGAGGCTTTCATGGTATTATTCTGTTATGCGAGGCTTGAGACCCCCTAAGTACCTCATAGTCAAGAGCATGGCTCTATCCTTAAGGAGTGATGAGTTAACGACGTTGAGCACGGAGGAGTTACTGAGAGAACACGTGAGGATGCAGACGGTCTTCAAAGAATTGTGGGGTGAGGTTAGGGAGTCTAGCAATCCCTGGAAATACGTGAGGAACGTGGTCGAGGCACCTACTTTCCTAGACTTAAAGATAGAGTTAGCTAATAGGCTCGCAAGCCCGTGCAGACTTTGTGAGTGGAAGTGTAATGCGCTGAGAAGTGAGGGGAGAATGGGGTATTGTAGGGTGGTCGGGCTTAACGCGTATGTTGATACATTCTTTCATCACATGGGGGAGGAAGCTCCTCTAGTTCCTTCAGGCACGATATTTTACGTTGGCTGCAACTTCAGGTGTGTGTATTGCCAGAACTGGAGTATAAGCCAGCGGGAGGGGCTACCCTCAGAAGAGAAGAGCCCTGAAGAGTTAGCGGACGTGCAGAAGTGGCTCGCGTTAAACGGTGCTAGAAACATAAACCACGTTGGCGGGGACCCGACCCCTAACATACCTGCTATACTGAAATCACTTAAGTTTTTGAACGTGAAGACCCCTCAACTATGGAATAGCAACATGTACTTAAGTAAAGAGGCTATGGAGCTCATAATGGACGTTATAGACATATGGTTGCCGGACCTTAAGTACGGTAACGATTCCTGCGCTCTCAAATACTCTATAGTCAAGAACTACTTCGAGGTAGCTTCTAGAAACATAAAGATAGCGCATGATTCAGGCGATATCATAATAAGGCATTTAGTGCTTCCTAACCACGTAGAGTGTTGCACTAGGAACGTACTTAAGTGGATTTCAGAAAATACTAGGAGAGCGTTGACTAACATAATGGATCAGTACAGACCCGAATACTTAGTTGTTAGACAACCTGATAAGTGGAGTGAGATAAGGAGGCGGGTCAGTGTAGAGGAACTTAAGAAAGCTTTTGAGTTAGCGAGGGAATACGGTTTTGAAGGCCCTGTTGAGGACTTGTGGTATCTGGAATAAGCTTAATTACCAGCCACACCCATATTTACCGGTGTTCGAGACGCGTTTGGGAGAAAGGGGTCTAAGTAATGAGGGCTGTTCACGCGTCCTTCACCCTTAACTTAGCGTCACTTATCCTAAAATTAACTAGCACGCTTAACGCTACTTCAGTAGCTGTCAGCGCGGAGTTTCTTCACTCTCTAGGCGACACCGTAGGCTCGGGCCTCCTAGTCTTAGGTCTTTCCGTGAGTAAGAGGGGACCCTCTACGAGGTATCCCTTCGGTTTAGGCAGAGCCATATATGTCTTCGGGTTGATAGCATCAGCAATTCTTGGGGGGTTTCTCTTCGCCATAACATCCACCTCTGGAATTCAACAACTCCTTATAATGGAGGAGGTCTCGTCTTCCACGCTTTCCGTAGCGTCACTCACGACCGCGTTAATTCTAGATCTAGCGGTGTTTTCCTGGAGCTTAATAGAGTTTAGGAAAACGCCGGGGGATCCGGCCTCCAGAGGGACTTTAGTCGAGAACTTTGCTGATACTGTTGGCGGGCTCGCAGCCTTAATATCGTTAGTTACCGGTAATCCTCGGATCGACGGGGTGGGAGCTCTGATAGTATCGGGTATCTTACTCTCTTCCTCAGTTCTCCTCAGTTATAGGTACTTTGAAGTCTTGGTAGGTAAGTCAGCACCTAAAAACATCGTTGGCAGAGCCGTTAAGATAGTGTTGTCGGATCCTAGAATAGTTGACGTTAATGACGTGAAATCCTTATTCATAGGACCTGACGAGTACCTCATCGTCTTACAGGTTGAGGTACCAGAAGCGACTAGCGTGGAGGAGGTAGATAGTGTGAGAAAAGAGCTGAGCGAGAGGATTCGTGAGGGGTTGCCGGAGGTCAAGCACGTGATAATAGAATTCCAAAAACCTACGTCACCTCCAATGAGTTTCAAGAAAGTGCTTAAAGAGATAATAACTTTGGGGGATTAAAACAGCATCAAGAAATTCGTAGATGCTAAAATCCCTTTAATTTCTGTGTGCTGAAGCGTTAAACCCGTGAAAAACATGACTTAACTTAATTAAACACAGGAAAACCCACTGACTAAAAAGTGAGATCTTTTACTGCAAAAGCCTAACCCCTTATAAAGTAATGAAGCGGAATAGTTGTTTTAGGGGAGTTGCTTGACGTATAATGTGCTAAGTAAAGATGAAGTCAGCGAGATGATGTTCGAGGAGAAAACAGCTTCTGAAGAAGTTGTCAGCAGGTTTGGTCTTGTAATGAAAATAGATAGTAGGGGTCACGTAGCTGACGTGGTAGTGAATGTTCCTACGAGGGCGGTAGATCCTGAGGTAATAGCTAAGATATCGGTCATAATGAGGGTTCTTGCCGAAAATTTACTTAGCTATGTCAGCTCTCAAAGAGTTGAGGAAATCAACGTGAGTTTCAATAATGGGATGCTCTTGATAATACCTGAAGGCAATGAAATTAGAGTTGCTTTAATGACCTCGCCCTAAGCTGGGACACTACGAGATAAGTTCCTGAAATCAAGTGAACACAACTTACCATAAAAATTGATAGCGTTTTAAGTCTTAAGGTTTCTTGCGTATATATGCTTACTTGTTTCCTCTTAGACTAGGTAGCTTAACTACTTCAACAGCTATCCCATCATCTCTCTTCCTGAGAATGACTTCCTGTAATACCTTCCTATAACCGCACGCCTTACACTTAATGACGTACCTAGCTAACTTATACCCATTACTTAACTCGACTTCCCCGTAGTATGTCACGCGTTTACCGCAAGCAGGGCACCTAGCTCCGTCAGCACTACTCAGCGTCACTACACTCACCTCGTCGCTGGTTTCTCTTTTCCTCTCAAATTGTTATTTGGTCTAACTAGTAAATAAGTTCATTACATAAACAAATTTTACGAGTGGTTTCCCGGCAATTACGCGGAATCTAATCTAGCTCAAGACCGGCTCTTAAAGCTTTAACATTTACGTCGTAGAGGTTTTCCGAAATAATTTCCTTCAAAGCTTTCTCAACGTATTCTGCCTTCTGAACGCCTGTCTTCGCGATTATGTGACCTAAAGCTACCATATTAGCTACTCTGGAAGTTCCAGCCACCTTCTCAGCTATCTCGTTATACGGTCTCATGAAAACTTTCTGTGTTGTGTACGGGTGTTCCTTAATGAATGTAGAGTTAATGAATACATACGCGTCTCTCTTCAAGATTTCCGAGTATTTCATTAAGTTGTAGGGGTACATGAAGAGAGCTATATCAGCGTTCAATACTTTCACGTAATCCATCTCCTCATACTTATCAGAAACTATTAGGTCTACGCGTGACTCCCCACCCCTAGTCTCGGAAGTGTATGATTCCACGCCGGTGACGTAGAGGTTAGCGTACTTAGATGTAGCGACTCCTAAAACACGCCCTAGAAGCAGGATTCCCTGCCCCCCTCTCCCGACTAGGAGTATCTCTATCTTCACTTCGACCCCCTCCTAATCCTATCCGAATAACCCGGGTTCTCACGAACTAAATACTCTCCTATAACGAAGCCTTTCCCCCAGTCAAGATCCGATTCTTCGATGCTGGGCGATTGTTTAACGACTACCTTACTCTTTAGTGTGTTGTAGAGTGTGAAGGGATCCCTCATACCTATGTGTCTACCGAATATCTCAGGGCAGGTGGAGAGTATTTCTATGAACCTGAACCCCCTCATACCTAGAGCTTTATACATGTACTGCTCTATCAGCGCCGGGTGCGTGACTGAAGCTCTAGCCACGTAGTTAGCGTTAAGAGAGGAAACAACTTTGACTACGTTTAGAGGTGGTTCAGGATTCCCGTGAGGCGTTGTGGTTGTGTAAAGTCCGAGCGGTGTTGTGGGAGCTACCTGTCCCCCTGTCATCGCGTAAACGAAGTTAGTTATCATAAGGACTATCAAGTCCATATTTCTTTTAGCCGCGTGAAGTAAGTGATTACCTCCTATGCCAGCGATATCGCCATCCCCGCCGATAACCACCACCTCTAGTTCAGGTTTAGCTAGCTTAGCGCCCGTAGCGAAAGCTATGGCCCTCCCGTGCAGGGTGTGTGCTGCATCAAAATTAACGTAGAATGAAGTCCTAGCAGAGCAACCAATACCTGTAACGAAGACTAAGTTCTCCTTTTTAAGTGTTCCCTCCTTAATTCTCCTGTCTATAGCTCTCATTATGCCTCCTAGAGCTATCCCGAGCCCGCAACCAGGACACCATATGTGTGGTAGCCTCGCAGTCCTCAAGTATTTGTCTAGCGGGTGAGAACTCTCCAAAGCGCTCACAACCATTTCCTAACACCCTCCACGATATCTTTAGGTTCAGGTATTTCCAAGTCTAGTAGTGGTAAAGAAATTACTTTGTCGTTCCCAGTCACTCTCTCAACATCGTATACTAACTTACCCATATTATTTTCCACAACGAATATCTTCTCAGCCTCCTCGCAATACTTCCTAAGCGTTTCAAGCTTAAGAGGCGATAATGTTTTAAGCCTAAGCAAGCCTGCTTTAATACCTGATTTCCTGAGGATCCTGACAGCAGCTAATGCTGACCTAGCTGTAGAACCGAACGAGACTAGCAGGTACTTGTAATCATCACCGTAGTAAGTCTCTACCTCAAATAACGAGTCAACCCTGCTCAAAACCTTGCTGACAATCCTTTTAACTAAGTTGCAATAAGTCTCTCTATCTTGCCTGTAGAACCCCCTCTCATCATGTATTAAAGACTCAACTATCACGTTATAGCCCTCGCCAAATGTCGCCATAGGAGGCACTAAATCATTGTCTGGCTTGTAAGGCAGGTACTCATCCGGCGGGTTACTAGGCTTCTTCCTGTTGATTACCTCTATCTCTCCAGGCTCCGCTAGAAGCACAGACTCCCATAAGTGAGCGACTACCGCGTCTGAAAGAAGTATTACAGGGGTCCTCAGAGACTCTGCTACGTTAAACGCTTTTATGGTTAAGTCGTAAGCTTCTTGAGCAGACCACGGAGCGAAGACCGGGATGACATAATCCCCGTGCGCGCCGTACCTGACTTGCATAACGTCACTTTGAGAAGTCTTAGTAGGTACTCCCGTTGAAGGCCCTGCCCTCATAACGTCCACCACAACTAATGGAGTCTCAGTTATTATGGCGAGGCCTAGAGCCTCAAGCATGAGTGAGAATCCAGGGCCTGACGTAGCTGTCATAGACTTGACCCCAGCCCACGAAGCACCTATTGCGGCGTTTATTGATGCGATCTCATCCTCGAACTGTATGACCACTCCACCGATATTAGGTAACTTCTCGGCTAAATATTCCATTATATCAGAAGCGGGTGTTATCGGGTATCCGGCAAAAAATCTCATCCCGGCGGCAATGGCGCCCTCAGCTATTGCTATGTTGCCGGAAATAAAAGATTTCTTCATTTCTTGACGACCTCCACGAAGATGGCGAAGTCAGGGCAGTTATATTCGCAAAGCCTGCAACCAATACATCTATCAATGTTGGCTGGAAGTGGGTACCTAAAACCATGCTCGTTGTGTTTATCTCCCTTCACCAAGACCTTGGTAGGGCAAACACCTATGCATATACCGCACTCTTTACACCTGTTTTTTATTATGTTGACGCGGAACTTCATACTAGAAGCACTCACTAAACTAGTACTAGTTGATGTGTGTGTTACCTGTAACCCCCATCACCTGTTAATATTCTTGATTAGAGTTAAAAAATATTTTGCTAAAGTTAAAACTAATTTAAGTAAAGGTAATACCTGAATAATCTCCATAAACACTCACTACAGAGAAGTGTTTTTAAGTGTGGCTAGAAAATATGTTGGTGTGTGGTGTTGTCTGCTCACAGGATGCTGAGGAATGGTGAGAGAACCATAGTGCTTGCAGTGAATTACCCACCACCAGACCTAATCGGGCTAGATATGTTGCTTGACAGAATATATAACTACGTGTCAGGTATTAAGATTGGCCTCCCTTACGTGCTCAGGTATGGTCTCAAGAGCATAAGCTACCTGATTAGTAGGCGTAAAGACAAGTACTACTTCATCGCTGACTTGAAGCTAGCTGACATAGCTGACGTTATGTTACCCGTCGTTGAGGAGTTGTCTGAGGTCGGTTTCCAAGGCGTTGTATCCCACGCTTTCATAGGGTATAAAGGGGCTTTAGAACCTCTCTCATCAAGAGTTAAGGATCTGGGAATGGAGCTCTTTCTACAGGTATCTTTACCTCATGAAGGAGCTAGTGAAGTCATTGACCAATCATATCACTTAATAAAGAACGTTCTTAACCTGACCGACGCTTCAGGACTAATAATACCGGCTAGCAAGGGTTTCATGATAAGGGAAATCAGGTCGAGTTTCGGCGCGAGGCACGTGATCTTAGCTTCAGGCATATTGAGGATGGGTGCGAAACCTGGTGAAGGTATTTGTTACGGTGCTGACGCGGAGGTTGTTGGGAGAGCGATAACCCTCTCAACGAATCCCGAGAGCGCTATCAAGGAAATAATCTCTTCTCAGAGAGCTTACGTAGAGAGCAGGAGGAATCTGTGTGTTAGAACATGAAAGTTCTTTATAATTTGAGAAAACAACTTGAAATAGAGGTAGTAAAATGGTAACGAAAATAAAGGTTTTAAAGGAGTATGAGAGCGAGGGTAAGCACCTACTCATAGGCTTGCCTGGCATGGGTAGGGTTGGTTATGCCTCAGTAAATTATATTCTGGAGAGGATGGGCGGTGACTTAGTCGCGGAGCTTTACTCAACGACGTTCCCTTCCCAGCTAGTCGTTAACAGGAGAGGGCTCTCAACACTCTTCACAGGCCGCTTATACGAGGTTGATAACTTTCTAATATTCACTGGTGAGACACAGCCTCAGAATCCGGACGGTCAGCACGAGATATGTGTTGAGTTACTGAATCATGTAGTGAGTAGGGGTAGCCCTGCCTCACTTATAGCTACCGCGGCCTACGTAGTTCCTGAGTACAGTGACTCAAGAAGAGTTTTCGTGGCCGGGAACGACGAGGAGTTACTAAATGAGTTGGGGAATCTAGGCGGTAATATTCTTGAAGAGGGGGTCATAACCGGGGTTAACGGGATAATAGTTGGGTGGGCTTCCTACTACGGCATTAGGAGTGCTGTCATGCTGGGCGAGACTTGGTCAACTATAGTGGAGTTTAACGAAGTTGATTACAGGGCTGTTAAGTCTGTCGTAGACTTACTTAAGAGTTACCTAAAGATAAAGATCCCTACTGAGGATCTTATAAGTCAGGCAGAGGTGGTTGAGTCTAGGATTAAGGCAGCACTCTCGCAAGTTAGTAAGCTTATGGGTAGAGGTGCTGAAAGGAGAGAGTCTAGGGAAATAATGTAAGATTTGGGAGAAGTTTTTATGAAGGTCTGCGTCGGCACTAAGAATCCCTCAAAACTAGAGGGCATAAAACAAGCTTTCAAGGAAGTCTACAAAACCGAAAATGTGGAGTTGATTAGCGTAGAGTCCACGAGTCTAACGCCGCAGCCCATAGGACTTGACGAGATCGTCAAAGGCGCTTTAGGGAGGGTTTACGCCTCATTATTACATAAAGACTGCGATTTCTATGTGGGGGTTGAGGCAGGGATAATAGAGGTTATACCCGACACGTACGTCGACATACAGGTAACATTGATTAGGGACTCGAGGGGGCGTCAATCAATAGGCTTCTCACCGGGGTTTCAAGTACCAGGCAAGTTAATGAGACTAATCACAAATAAAGAAGTTAAAGAATTAGAGGAAGCTGTCGCTAAAATTTACAATATAGTGAATATCGGTGAACGCGAGGGCGTTATCTACCTGCTTTCTAAGGGGTTGCTAGACAGAACTTACTTAACTAAGTTATCTGTTTTAATGGCTTTGATGCGGTGGGTGAACGAGGAAGCATATAGCTAAGGATTTAGTTACGTGGTTAAATCATTGAGTACCACTTCTTATCATGCTTTTATTAAAACAAAGTGAAGCGTTGTTGAAAGGATCAAGTTGTTAAACGGGTGAAGTCTTTTATATGATCATGAAGCCAGAATTGTTGTGTGAGTGAAAATGTTGGAGAGTAAGTTACCGCTCCTGTGGTTGTTAAGGATAATCAAAGAGCTGGAAAATACGGGCAACTTACTAGAACTCCATAAAACGGTCTATAAGTTGCAGAACGAGAGAGGCATTAAATTCGGTTACGATTTCGTGAAATATTCTTTCGGACCCTACTCTAAAGACTTAGAGAATGACTTAATTCTGTTAGCTCAGGTAGGGTTAGTTGTGATAGAGAGTGAGGAAAGGGGGACGCACGTGAGGCTAAGCAACAAGGGGCTGGCCTTATTATCATCCCTAGATAGCTCAGGCACCAACGCAATAAAATAGTTTTGAGGCATCATTCTCTGGCGAGCTATTAATCATTTCTTTATCGTCAACTTATCGTTGCGAACGCTTCTTTCTAGGTCTTTAGTATAGATCTTTATTATGTGGCTAAAGCGTACTTCTTCAGTATATCGCTAAGTCTTTCCGGGTTTTTCGTGTAGAATCTCAGTTTAATGGATGCTCTGCCACCACTCGGTGCTTGGATTAAGTCTACGTACATCCTTTTCGTGTTTTGTTCTACCCTATACTGATCTGCTTTCAGAGGGAATTTTAAAGTAATTCCAGTTCCTACGATCCCCCTATCGTAGACTTCATATTCTGCAACGACTTGAACGAAGGACTTGACAGCTCTCCTCCCCGCGAGGTTTATTACCTGAACAAGACCGTATGGGACCTCATATCCTATTAAATACGCTAAGAACCTATACTCAGCTACCTCTATGGCTAGAGCCCTAATGAAGTCGAAATACCACCAATACCATATCAAGAATGCCGGGAATATCACTAAATTAAGTAATGAGATTTTAAGTATGGGCTTTAACTCGGAAACGAGTTCCGCGTCCTTGCTCTGGAGTTCTAGAACGTCATTCCTTGAAGCCTTGAAAAGTAGTCTGCCGGTCCTTATCTCGCTCGGCGATACGTTACCGCCTATTCTTGATTTCCTCACACTCCAGCCCGTAAAGAGTATTGCTACTATAAAGAACACTATGAAGGTGTACTGATAGTATTGAGGGTAGAACACGTTTATGATAGCTAAGCTAAAGATAAGTACTTGAGAGTATATGAGGGTGAAAACAAGCTGTTTCCTGCTCTGGTAGTAAGCCACTGCACTCACCCTAAGGAAACTTAATTACGTGGTAATAAATTACTATTTTAGGTGGGTTGATTAAGAGTGAACAGGCTAGGACTCATCACCTTACTGGACAAGATGATTTCTCAGTCTGAAGTTATTGAGAGGTCCGGTGTCAAGTACGTGCTGAAGAACTTCGCTAAAGAAATGTCTCTTAAGTGGTTTCCTTTAAGTACTTTCTTAAGTTTCGTTTACCCATTCACCTACGACCCCGCAGAGAGGTTGGAGAGAGAACTCGCTTTCTTCAGCAGAGAGTGGGAATTCTTTAAAACGCCTAAGATAGTTGAAGTCGATAGAGAAAATCACAGAATACTGCGTGAGTACGTGGAGGGCAGGGCGCTAGATACTGATATTGACGCGGGTAAACTAGGTAAAACGTTAGGGGAGATTCACGGGGAGGGGTGGGCGCTAGGGGACGTCAAACTAACTAATTTCCTAGTGCGTGATGATAGCTCTTTTTATGTGATAGATGCAGAGCAAGCTATACCTAAGGCGGAAACACAACACATGGCTTGGGACTTATACTTGGTTTTCTTAGCAGTTAGCTACGTATACATAAAATCGCCTAGCAAGTTTGAAGAGTTTCTCGAGGAATTCTTATCTAATCACAACAACGTGTGTAATTGCTGGAGGATCTACGAGAGTTTTAATACTCCGAGACTTCAAGGCCTACTAATCCTGCTTCCTCCCTCACATCTTTTCAAGCTAGCTAAGGTGCTTTAAATTTGTTTGCCTGACTTAGTGATTTAGTGTTTAAATATTTAATTGCTTGCTTGAGATTTTTCAGGGCGTGAGGGATTACAGTTGAGCAAGAGGAAACACTACCCAACCCTAATGATTATGTTGGTAGCTAGTTTACTGCTATTTACGAACATAGTTTTTCAAGCTTCCGATAACGTGAGCTGCACATATATTCTCTACCCTGACGGACACGCTGATATAAAGATAGTGTATAATGTGACCGGAAAGGATTTCGTTGAGATAAAACTCGAGAGAGGGTACGTAAGTGAGACAATAACTGTTTTCTCAGATAGCGGGATACCGCTACCTTACGTTTTAGAACCAGACGGGAGGGTAATCGTTAACACAACATACTTGAGTAACATAACCGTAGAGTATGAGGCTGTGGTGGGGGAGGCACTTACCGAAGTTCAGGTCAACACCGTCATAAACCCGTTAGGTCCTGCTGAAGTGATATTGCCGCCTAACTCAGCCCTCCTCTATTTCAACGGCTCGCCAAGAATAACCACCATCACCGACCCGTCAGGCATGCAGTTTTATATAGTGTTGAGCTACGACAGGGAGGGCACCTACGAGATAAGCTTCCTATTACTCCCTCCCACAGAAACAACCACGACGGGAACCTCCGGGCCTCAAACGAGTCCGCAACCCTCTGAGGGTGCAGTGACATCAACCATACTCATCCTCGCCTTAGCTGGCGTGGCAGCAGCAGCTCTGTTAGTGTTCTTCATCATGAAGAGAAGGTTTGAGAAAGCACCTGAGATAGAACCCCTACTAGAGTATGGTTTCGACGAACGCGATAAAGTGATTCTTAAAACCTTAGGTATGGGTGAAGCAACTTTATCGGATTTAAGTAAAACAACGGGACTAAACAAATCCGTGGTTTGGAGAAGACTAGAGAGACTTAGGGAATTAGGGTATGTTGAAAAGATCTATTCTAGGGGTAAGTCCATATATAGGCTTACGGAGAGAGGCTTCAAAACACTTAAAGAGTTGGACAGCTAGCTCAGCAATTAACAACAGACCTAGCGAGCTGACCTCCTCCCCGTCCTAAAGGGCGGGGATTCCCCGTCCTCCAGGACTGGGAGGTTTGGGATTACATTTCCTCCGCTTTGGGGGATTTAATCCCGGGCCGGGTCTCCGGCCCATTACTCCTATCCCTCTTTTTGAGGGACTCGGGGTTATGGGTGTTCCAGCTATCATAGTCTCGGGAGCATAATTCTAACCTGGTGTGTTTGGCGCGCGTATTGAGTGTTGCTAGAGAGTAGCTCCCGAGACTCACGAACATCGACACTATCATCATCGAGAACATTACCGGATACGGAACTTATAAGTACCGCCCCCGTCCTAAAAGGGTGAGGCTTTCAGTTGTAAGCCATGAGGGATTAGGTTTTCAGTTGTAATTTTCTTGAGTATTTCTCTTCTTTTTGCTAACACCTTAGTTAGGTCGTTGTACTTACTGATTGATTGCCCTCCACCTAAGAGGCAACCTCCTGGACACGCTTCAAAGACTATCCTCTTATCAATAGGTTTCTCGGGATTCAGCAATACCTGCCTCATATCCTTGAGCCCGCTAACCAAAATAACGTCTTCCCAGCAACTTACCACGCCGTCAGGTCTTTCTGAATCTAATTTCTCCATACCTAACCCCCTTATGAGTAATTGGAGCTCGCGCGTAGTTAACGAGTTCACGACATTTCTCCACGAGACGCATTGAGATATGTATACGGAGTCTTGGGGTATTCTTGGTGTGAGTAAGTAAACACTATATTCAGGAATTTGTTTGCTGAGTATTGAGAGCTCTACGGGCGATCTTGCCAGGATCTCGCCCCCAACACTGTTTCTGGCCTCGCAGAGGTTTGAGTATATGAATACCTTCGTAAACCCAATCTGTTTAATTGCTGAAATCACCTGTCCTAACTCAAGATTGTCTGACTCTATAAGAGATGTCAGAGCTTCAGGCTCTATGTAAGCTGTTCTTAAAAATCCTTCGCGGATCTTATCTAGTAGATCCTCCGTTTTAGTTTTAAGGCTTATTGCCCCGACTGGACAGTAAGCAAAGCAAAGCCCGCAATTAACGCACCCAGCACTCTCTAGAGACTCTTGATATGGTGTGGAGATAGTTGTCTGTATTCCCTTAAAAACGTAGTTTAGTGCTTTAGCGCCTATCAATGAGCAAGCTTCAACACACCTGCCGCAGACAACGCACTTAGAGGTCTCTATCTCAAGAAGTGAGCCGCTAATCTTGAAACTATCCCTGCTGACGTAATTAAACCTCCTACCACCGACGTAAATTAAGTCACCACTAATTAATGATTTCAGTAACTTAATTACCTCGCCTACGTTTACTGGACACCCCCTAACGTGGTGATCCACCTTAACATAATGATTTATGGGTCTGGAGAAACCTACTTCGTCCCCTAGTTTCCTCGAAATCGAATTACTTGACCATGCTTGAACACCTCCTAATAGCGCGCAAGCACCCATAGCTACTAAAACCCTTGACTTCTTCCTCGCATCAAGAAGAGTTTTCAAGTCTCTGCTTGACATTACGGATCCCTCAACTAACGCTATATCGTAGGTTTCCGCACCGTCTCCCAGCCCTAGCAAAGGCCAGAAAACTAGCTTGACGTTAAGTCCTTTCAGTAAATCAAGGAATTCCTCATTCAAGAGATTATACTGACACCCATCACAACTTGAGAGAGGCACTACCGCTAACCTAACAGACACTTTCGACTCACCTCTTCATCTTAATTACGTGGACCGCGCAAGGAATGCACGGGTCGTAAGCTCTGACCAGAGCTTCAACAAATCTTTTAATTAGTGATTCGTTTTGCTCCTCCTTGCTGGCTAACAAACTTTTTATTAAAGCCTCACTACTAACCTCTATGTGTTTCGAGAACATTACCGTAGGCGTTATTATGTCTGCCTTAATCACCCTCATCTCAGGGTTTAACTCATAATAATGTATTAAAAGACCTCTAGGGGCTTCAACAATCCCGACACCGAAACCACCACTAAAATTATTGCCGGGCCTCACCCTACTAAGTTTTCCTGTATCTAGCGAGGATAGCGTTTGCAGTAGGTTCTCATGTATGAGTAGTGACTCAATTATTTTCGCGTAAATATTGGAGAACGGATTTTTCTTAAAGAGCTGTTCATACCCAGCTATGAGATATCTGAGCTCACTACTTAAGCCTGACCCATCCCTCAAGTAATTAATTAATCTAGCTCTAGCACCGGTGTGGAAAACCTTCTCACCATTTATTAAACACTTCTTACTCATTGATAAGTCCAGGTAACGTTCAACGAAGATTTCACGGTAGTTTTCGTAGACAATATATGTGTTCTCGCTAGAGTCTATGACGTAGGGTCCTTCAACAGGTACTGTCACGCTGGGTGAATTCCTTAGGGAGACGTACTCGGGGAACGGATCCGCAAGCTCCGGGAGCTCAATACCCAATATAATGTTAGCTAATTCTCTTAAGTCGTTACCCACGCTTTCCAGGAGGTTCATGACCTTCTTAATCACCGATTGTTTCAGATCTTCGGTGAAACCCCCGGGGATGTACACGTTTGGGTTGGTTAGCCTACCACCTAATAACCTTAGAGCTTCGTTAACCACCTTATTTACTTTGAGTAATGTGTTTACATACTTGTCGTTCTTCACCAAATACTCGTAGTCTGGCAGGACTAGGAATCCCAGATGTATTATGTGGTTTTGAAGTATCTGAAGCTTATTGCAAACATCTCTAAGAATTGAAGTAGCTTCATCTACCTTAATCCCTAGAGCTGACTCCATAGCTAAGTTTGACGCCCAGAAATGAGCGTGGCTACAGACCCCGCACACCCTGGAAACTACATATGGCACTTCCCAGTACTTACGCCCTATAACTAAGGATTCGAAAGACCTGAGGCTAGCTAAGCTATCATACTCTACCTTAACTTTTTCTCCCTCTATCGAGACTAGGATCTCTGATTCCCCAGCAACCCTCACTACTTCTGAAGTAAGCTTAATACTCAACGTTACTCACCTCCCTCACGAGTCTGTGAAGGTTTTGCGGTAGGTATGACCAGAAGAAACTAATTAATGATTTGAGCTCATTTAAGCTAACATTATCTTTATAGAATTCTTCAAGAGCTCTAACCCACACGTCCTCACTCGTAATATAACCTCTGCACCCGATGCACGGGGAGCCCCTCCTAGGGCATTCAGCATCACAACCAGCTACTGTCAGAGGACCTAGGCACGGAAAGCCTCTCAAAACCAGGCAGGAGCGCCCCTGCAATGGGCACTCACTACACACGGGAAGACCCTCCACCCCTAATCTCTTACTGAGACTAAGTAACTCACACATACCCTTCCTCACGCAAGACCAGCACTTGATCTCGTGTGTAGCTAGGAGTAATTCTAGGTTAATCTTCCTTAACCTTATTAACTCACTATCGTGTACTATGATCCTAGCGCCTTCGGAGACGGGGAACCTACATGATGGCACGACCTTCCCGTTAACCTTGACAACACATATCCTGCAAGTAGCTTCGTTGAAGAGGCCTTTAAGGTAGCATAGGGTCGGGACCTCATACCCAGCTTTCTCAATAGCATCGATGACTAAGGCTTCTTGAGGTACCTCGACCTCATCATTATTCACGTAAACCTTAACCATGTGATCACACCTTCACTACTGCACCGAATGGACAGGTTATCAGGCATTGACCGCACTTAGTACAGCGACTCGTATCTATCTTGAATGCTTTACCTGGTTGGCCGCTGATTGCGCTTGCCGGGCAATTCTTAGCGCATTGCCCACACCCTCTACACCTAACCGGGTTTATCTCGTAAGTCACCAGCCTAGAACACACTTTAGCCGGGCATCTCCTCATGACTACGTGTTCTTCATACTCGTTCTTGAAGTATCTGAGCGTAGACAGCACCGGATTAGGTGCTGTACCTCCTAACGCGCACAGGGAGGACTTCATAATACCCTCCCCGAGCTCTCTCAAGATCTCAAGATCTTCTATGGTCGCGGTACCTGAAGTCACCTTCTCGAGTATATCACCAAGTATCTTCACCCCTACCCTGCATGGTAGGCACTTACCGCAAGACTCCGCTAAAGTGAACGTGATGAAGTACTTAGCCACGTCAACCATACAATTAGTATCATCTATTACCACGAGTCCTCCGGAACCCATTATAGCACCGTAGGACTGTAGAGTCTCGTAATCTAGCTCTAAGTCAAGCAGATCAGCCGGTATGCACCCGCCGCTCGGACCACCAACTTGAACCGCCTTAACCGACCTCCCGTCCGGCAGGCCCCCAGCTAACTCATATACTAAGGTACGGATCCTAGTACCTATGGGGACCTCGTACACGCCGGTCTTCTTAACAGAGCCAGTCACACAGAACATCTTGGTTCCCTTAGATCTCTCAGTCCCGTACTTAGTGAATTCCTCTAAACCTGTCTGGAAAATAGTTGCTACATGCGCGAGAGTCTCGACGTTATTTATTACTGTAGGCTTTCCCCACAAGCCGCTTGTTGCTGGATAAGGCGGTCTCTGCCTGGTTCTAGACCTACCCTCTATCGCAGCGATGAGAGCTGTCTCCTCACCGCACACGAAAGCGCCGGCACTCCTATAAACCTCTACATCAAAGCTAAAGTTAGTGCCCAGTATCTTCTCGCCCAGGAAGCCATAGTCTCTAGCCTGCCTCACAGCTACCTCAAGTCTATCTGCCATGAGAGGCTTCTCAGCTCTCACGAATATGTAGCCCTTAGAAGCACCTATGGCATAACCTGCTATAATCAACCCTTCTAAAACTCTGTGGGGGTCTGACTCAGCCAGCAATCTATTCATGAAAGCTCCTGGATCTCCCTCGTCGCCGTTGCAAATCACGTACTTGATATCACTTCTCTGCTCGTACGCTATCCTCCACTTATACCACGTAGGGAATCCCGCTCCCCCACGACCCCTAAGACCGGACTTCCTTACAACCTTTATCACTTCTTCCTTACCTAACTTAAGCGCTTTCCTAAGACCTGAGTAACCTCCAGTTCTCAAGTAATCTTCTATTGACTCAGGATCTATGAAGCCGCAGTTTCTTGAAACATACCTTACTTGAAGCCTCCACTCAGGCAAAGAGTTAAGGGATGGCACTCCCTTGAATCCATTCGCTTCACCCCTGACTGCTAAGGCATCGCTTAAGTCTCCCTCGACATACCTCCTTATTATTCTCTCAACTTGATCCGGCTTGACGTTAGCGTATATCGCTGGCGGCAATCCACTTGACTCTAACTCTATCCAAGGATCTAGGTAACATAAGCCCATACACCCGGTTTTCTTGACTCTTGCATCAAGACCTAGCTTTCCTAAAGCTTTCTTAATAGACTCTAGCACTTTGTCGGCACCGGCTGCCAGAGTACAGCTAGCTAAGGGCACCCTAACTACGAATTCACTAATTTTCTGAACGCCTGCACCTAAGTCTAAAGCCTCACCCATTTTTAAGTCCCTTTAACTTCATCAAAGCTCTCGATTTGTAGTCTAGAACCACCCTCTTACTCTCAGATACGTTGAGTCTGCCGTGAACATACCTCTCACTCCCATCCGAAGAGGTAACCATAATGACTGGAGCCAGGCTACAACAACCAAAACATCTAGCTTTCTCAACAGTTATAGTGCCTTCTCTGGCCGTGTTCTCTCTTTCCCTCAAACCAAGCACCTTCCTCATAGATTCGTAAATTTCCGAAGATCCCTTAAGATAGCAGGTTGTGCCGAAGCATACCTGAATAATGTAGACCCCAACTGGTTCCAGCCTGAATTGATGATAGAATGTAGCAACGTTAATGATCTCAGATAATGAGATGCCTAGCTTAACAGACAATATCTCAAGAGCTTGTCTAGGAAGGTGTTGAAACTCCCTCTGTATTTCCTGAAGCATGTTAATTAGCTTACTCCTGTCAGAGCCATACTTATGAATAACCCTATCTACGACACTGAGGTAACTCCTAGAATCTAACACGACGCCTGACTGAGGCACCCGCAAATAAGTTTTTGATTGTTCGCAATACATGACTATCCCTAGCTATACTAAAGGGGTTCAATCTATATAAAGAGAACTTAATTAAACTTACTTTTAGGTAAGTAAGTTTAATTAAGGAGGAATCTAACTCAGGGATTACGAGATTTTACGCGTGTTATGAGGCTCACACTTTAGGGTAGAAATGCTTACACCTACACGCCTTATTCCTTATGCAACGTCCTAGAACTAATTCCGAGATTTTCGATATGAGGTATGAGCACCTCCTGCAGAAATCGGTTTCCATGTCTATGTTTTTAAGTAGCTTAAGTATGTTGCTTGCAGTATTAACGGCTGCGTCTACGTCTTGAGCTAGCAAGGAGTTTATAGATCCTTCGGCTAATTCCATGAGTTCCTCAACACACTTCATTTCTGAGGGGGTGAGTTTCTGTACGTTAAGGAAGGTATTTACTAGTTCTTTAATGTATTCTATAGAGAGTAGTAGGTCTATGGCTTCGTAAGGCTCGACGCTGTTCTCGGCTAGGCTGAGTTTCAGGTTTCTCAAGAAGTAGAGGTAGTTCCTCATGAACTCTTTATAATACATAGAAGCTTTCTCGTAATCATTGCTGACCAAGCTTTCCAAAAATTCAGTAGTTATTGATTCAATGAGTTTCAGTGTGGACGGCATGTCCGTCTTCACGTCGTTAAACAGTATTTCATGTATTTTTGAGCCAGGCTCCGCCCTAAGCATAAACATGGAGATATTTTCTCTGAGTCTTTCAGAGATCTTAAGTAGCTCCGTGTACTCAGCTCTTACTTTAACTTTAGTAACTCCCTCAACGTATGAGGCTATGAGTTTTCTTAAGGCTAAATCCGGGTCATCGACTTCAATTAATATGTTGACGTTCTCAGACTCTTCCTGTGTGTGAGGTACTAAAGTTATTTTAGAGCCGTTAAAAATCAAACCTATCTCGTCACCAGGCTTCACACCCATGGAATCCGCCCACTTCTTAGGTATGACCACTGATAAGGAGCCTTTACCTACCAAACCAACCTTCTTAACGATCTTCTCAGTCATTCACCCTAACCCAACTAATATTGGATACAGTCTTTAAGAATTATTGAAACGTGAAATTCCCGCCAGTTTGTTTTTATGATTAGCTCTTCCGAACTCGGAGGTTTCAGTGTTGTGTCACAGCATGCGATAAGCTGAGTGGTTTTAGACAGATCTTTCCTCGCTAAAGAAGATCTTTCCTAGGTGTCTGGGCGGTGCGAACCTCCTGCGCAGTTGCGGAATCGCGGTAACTACGAGGGGTATGAATACGGCTGCTATGAACGGGAGTGCGATGACTATGAAGGTTGATATGCTTATTCCGTACCCCACTAGTACGTCCTGTAGCACGTACGCGTACCTGATGAGTGTAGCGAATATTATTGAGGTAGCTATCCCTACGAGGGGGTGCCTGCCGGACGATAAAGATATTGCGAAGGAGATCCAGCCGTAACCCATTCCCAGACCTTCTTGCCAGTTCTTCGTGTATAGTAGTAGGTAGAGCGAGGACGCAGAACCTATCAGAACGTACCCTAAGAAGGTAGCTATGATCCTTATTTTGAGGACGTTAATGCCTAGGGCTGAGGCCCCAGCAGGATTATCGCCCACAGCTCTTATAGCAGCTCCCAACTTAGTTCTATAAATGAGTAAGTACGTTAACACCCCGATCACTATAGACAGAGTTAAGAAGGTTAAGACGACCTCAGGTATCGGGAGATAGGTATTGAGGTTTATCCTCTCAGCCCTAACCTTCAACGACATCGGGTACGCGAGGAGTGACGCAAGACCGTAACCTACGAACTGAATTGAAAGTCCTATGGCACCGTGAGATATAGGTAGCTTCGTAGTCAAGAAAGCTATTAACACGCCTAACAACCCTATCAGGAGGGATGTGATAAGTAACGCTAACGTGGGGTCGTTCACGAACACCAGTAAAGTAAAGACCAAGGCCACACCTAGCGTGTACGCGCCGTCAATAGCTAAGTTAAGTATGCCTGACTTCTCAACCAAGGAATTGCCTAGACTCGCTAAGTACAGGAAAACAAATATTGGGGACATAGAGATTATCGCGTTAAATACCTCTCCTATCATCATCACTCACCTCATTATCTTTACGGAGTATTCCGTGAATATTCTCAGAATTACGTAGACCACTAGTATAGAACCTATGGGTACGTAGGTTAGGGCGGCTCCAGTCAAAGATAACTCAGGAAACAGCAAGTTAATCTCTGACTGTAGCAAGCTACTTCCCTGGAATAAGGAGGCCACGATGTAAGCGTATATAGGAATGAACCGTAGGTCAAGCATTGAAAGCCACGAGACCAGTATAGCTGTGTAACCTAAGTTCATCGTAGGCGGGCTGACCACGTTAGCTATCTTCTCCAACTTACCTATGCCAGGGTTAGCGAGTATTGAGACCCCTGCAGCACCCGCTAGCATCCCGCTCAAAAACATCGCCAATAAGACATACCTCCTCTCATCCACCCCTACAGACCTGAGAAGCTGCGGGTTTGACCCAATTATCTTCAGTCTAAGACCTACCGTCGTATACCTATACATCAAGATGACAGAGACAAAGAATATCACAGCCATAAGTACCTCCTGCACGGTAACCGAGGTACCTGGGATTAAGTTAAAGAGCAGTGCTGAATTCATTCTATCGGTTCTGAAGAATTGCCTGGCTTGAACACTAAGACCCCTCAAGTTGTAAGAGACCAAGTGATTAAAGAGTTGATATGCCACGTAATTTAAGATGAGGGTGGATGCTACCTCATCTATGTCTAAGTACGCCTTAAGTGCTGCGGGTATTAAAGCCCATAAACCCCCAGCCAACATCCCGAATAGAACCATCAATAACTTGCCTAGAGAGGGATCCATTAAGAGAATTGAGATGACAGGCTTAACGGGGGACGCGTCAATGATCTCCACACCAGGCATGTTGGCGTAATTAGGGAGTTCACTAGGACTTACGTACATGGATTGCGCCGCAACGAAAAGCGCTATGTAACCCCCTGCAAGCATCCCCCAAATCATCTGACCCTCAGCACCGATATTCCAGATAGAAGCTCTGAAACTCATGGTTAACGCGACACCCAGTATCACGAGCAGAGCAAAATATCTTAGGGTCTGAGGACTTTGGAATCCTGTGAAGATCTCGCTGATGAATAGATCTGGCGGCACACCTATGGAAGCAAATATGAGCGTAGATAACGCTAAACCTGCAAGTATCGATAACACTGGTATCCCAACATAGTATAAGTTAGACGTCTTCACGCGCTTGACTACTATTAAGCGCATCTTAACTCACCATAACCCTCTCAACTTCCTCCCTACTCACACCAGACTTAAAAACACCTACGATAGAACCAGAATTCATGACAGCTATTACGTCGCTTAACTCCATGATCTCGTCAAGGTCTTCGGAAGCGATCACAGCACACATACCCTCGTTCACAGCTTTACTAACTATTAACCTCCTAACATAACGTGCTGAGACCTCGTCCAACCCTCTAGTAGGGTTATAAGCCACTAAGGCAATCTTAGAGACCGTCAACTCTCTAGCTACTAAAACCTTCATTAAGTTACCTCCTGACAACACCTTAGCCTTAGTGTTCGTCGACGGCGTCACTATACTAAACTCCTTAACCAAATCAGACGCTAAGCTCTTAACATTTCTCCACCTTATTAAGAATCTTGTGAGTTTTGGATGCACCGCTATGTTCTCCTCAATACTGTTATCTAACGAAACACCCTTCTTAACAGGCTCGTCCGGTATATAACCTATCCCTAAACGCCTAATTATCGTTGAACCCTTGTTAGTAACATTGATCTCATTTCCATTAACGCGTAAGTATATACTACCTCTCTCAGACTTCCTCAACCCTGCTAACGCTTGAATAAGTTCTAGCTGACCATTACCGGCGACCCCGGCTATCCCTAGAATCTCACCCCTACGAACACTAAATGACACGCCTTTCACCGCGTAGACGCCGTAATCACTCCTAACCCAGAGATCTCTCACAACTAAAACCTCCGAATCCCCCACACCCGACTTCTCATACTTACTAGAGTTGAGTTGGGCAAGTCTCTCACCAAACATCATATACCTGACCTGATCTAGGGTGGTCTCGCTGGTTCTGACCGTGCCGACTACCTCCCCCCTCCTGAGGACTGTTATCCTGTCTGAAACTTCCATAGCTTCAGGTATCTTATGCGTTACGAGCAGAACCGTGCCTCCCTTACTCTTAAAGAGCTTCATGAAGTCATAGAGTTTTTCTCTCTCAGCGTGGGGGAGGAGCGTGGTCGCTTCATCGAAGGCTATCACCTTAGCGTTAAGTAATAACGCTCTCAAAATCTCTACTAATTGTTTCTGAGTATAACTCAGCTTCCAAACCTCCACGTCCGGGTCTATCTTCACACCATACTCCCTACCTCTCTCTAAGAGAAACCTAGATACCTTCCTCACGCTACTTACGTAACCAAACTGACTTAGAGATAGCGATAAGTTCTCGGCGATGGTTAATGAGTCTATGAGTTGAGGGACTTGAGAAACAAGCACTAAGCCGTTCCTCACCGCGTCCTGAGGGGATGTTACTATTACCTTCCTCCCCCCAAAGAATAGATCCCCTTTATCCGGCACGTAGATACCGTACAATATCTTCAGAAGCGTTGACTTACCAGCGCCGTTCTCGCCTAAAATAGCGTGTATCTCCCCGGGAAACACGTCAAGATTAACGTCTCTTAAAGCTACAACACCCGGAAAACTCTTCCACAAACCACGAACGGAAATAACAGGGTTTAAGAATCTCTCTCCATTTAAAGAAAAAAAGGTCTGAGTACTCATTTTTAAGACACCTAACCAGCGGCTCTACCGACTATCCTCACGAAATCCGGAACCCAGTCCATGCTCCAAAGGTCGGCGTGTCCGAGTCTGGTACCTGGAGCTACCGTGACCCTTACTGCGGGATCATCTATCTTGTACCCGCTTAACGGACCCATGAACGGATCGAATGCAGGTGCTATCGGGTATGTGGTGGGTACACCCCCTATTGTTATGGTGATAGAAGTCACGTTCTCGTAGATGTGGCTGGTGGCTATCTGCTGGAAAGACATTAGCATCGGTGCGTTCCTCATCTGCTCGTACCTAAGCCATATCAAGTCGTAAACACTCATAGTCTTGCCAGACATCTTATCAATTACAGTAACTCCCTTAAGGGGTTCCTCAAACTTCGGGTTAATGTACATGACGCTACCGTTAGGGAATACGTGTGCGGCCATCTCAACAGCTCCTGTGTTGAGGAGGTACCAGTAATCAACGTTCTTCAGGTTGGTGGGGGTATAGATACCTGCCTTGATTTTGCCTAATATATCCGCGTATATTATCTCCCACCTAACTAGCTGACCGCTAACTACTACGTCAGGACCGTAAACGTACATGGGGCTGTAGTGGCTGAAGACATATATCTCCTTACCTAACCCGAACTGTTCTTGAGCATACTCTATTATAGCTGTTGAGTCTTCTGTGAAGGCTATTACGTCAACGCCGTATTGATTGACTAAAGTCTCGGCAGCAGCTCTCGCCTTAGCAGGATCGTACCAAGAACCAATCTCTATCACGTAGAGGGTCAGGTTAAGTCCTCTTTGTTGAGCGACCTCCCTAGCACCTATAGCGAAAGCGCTTAAGTGCCTCACCACCTCGGGAATTAAGAAGGCGGCTACGTAACCCACCTTACCAGTCCTCGTTAAAGCACCGGCGGCTAATCCGTTGAGGTAGTAGACCTGGTAGAAGTCGGCGAAGTAAGTACCCATGTTTTTCTCTCTTAAGTAGCCACTACAGTGCCAGAAGATCAGGTTGGGGTATTGTAAAGCTACGGATCTCGTACCCTCCATGAAACCGAATGACGTGGTGAAGAAGACGTTATATCCCTTCCCTATCAAATCCCTCAACTTATCGACCTCAGCACCTTCCGGAACACTCTCGTAGTATGTGGTCTCAAGCCAGTCTTTATAAAGCTCAGCAACAATTTTCCTCCCTAAGTCGTGCATGAAGGTCCAGCCGTAGTCCCCTATAGGGCCTACGTATATGAAACCCGCTCTAATCTTCGCGGGCGGCTCATAAACGGGTGTGACGGTCTCTGTCTTCGTGGTGGTCATAGTGACTGTTTGCGCTGCTTGAGTTACTGTAGTCGTGTAGGTTGGAGCCATCATGCTCCCTAAGTAATAACTTAAAACACCCACAACTATTATAGCTATGACTAAACCAACCAATAACATATTTGATCTAGGTGCTGAAGCCAAGTTATTACACCACATGCGTATATTCTAACAAAGCTTTTAAAATACTATTTGATAAAAATGCGTGAAATAGTGCGGTGGGTTCGTAAAGAATCGACTAACAAGCGATGTAATGGAGTCTCACTCAGCATGTTTTCACCTAATCAACGTGTTTACGTTAAAACACGTTTTAAGAGTTTCTATTATTTTAACATGAATATTATAAAATTTCTTAACTTATCAGCGCATCTGTTTAGCCACCAATTAAGATTGCTTTCCAATTAGGATAGCTGTTCGCATCTTTCTTGCAGTTTCAGCCCTCATTATCTCGGCAATCAGTTAGTTTTTAAATTAATGCGTTATCTTTTAAGTAAGGGTTTAAGCTGGGTATAGGAAGTCGACTAGTAGTGCTTGGTGTTGATGGTTGCGTGCGCTGGTGGTGTTGCTGAATAAGGATAATGCTGAGGGATTGGAGAAAGCTCTCGAGTCTTTAGTTAATCAGTCTAACGCGAGTGTCTGCGTGGATTTCGATATTTTAATCGTTGATGGATGGTCTGAGGACGGTTCCGAGCTAGTTGCCGAGAGGTTCAGGGAGAGATTTAAGTGTGTTAACTTCGTTAAGCAGAGGTTTAGGGGAGGGGTTGGGCAAGCTAGGGTAGAGGCCGTTAGGTACGCTATAGACTCAGATTATGACTTGATTATTTGGGGAGATTCTGAGAACGTGTATTCTAGAAACTACGTGAGCGGCTTCCTAAAGTGTTTTAATGATGAGGCTGCGTGTGACGTGTGCTCCGGGTCTACATACGTGAGAGACAGTTTCTGGGGTATGCTCTTTTACTGGTATCACACATATCACCACCTCTTCAAGTTTGTCTCTAGGAGGCACGCTCCCGGGAATAACAAAGCTGTTAAGACGAGTCTCTACGAGAAGTTCGTGTATCCTGCAATACCTAGGAGCGATGATTTCTTTTTCAGTCTCTCAATACAGGGTAGTGCCGAGTTCTGCCATTGCGAGAAGGCTTCATTAATAACCACGGTACCGAGATCCTTCAAGGGGGTTATTGCTTGGCAACGTAATAGAGTGAGAGGATTGGTTGAGGGTTCATTACTTATTGGGAGGAAACTCCCGCCTGACTTCATCCCTTGGTTTCTCTTCGCTCTATCACCAATTATAATATCGCTTACCTACCTTATCATAGCATCGTTAGGTTTAACTTATTTTTTAATATCAGTACCTGCCGAGACCGTGTTCTTAGCATATTTAGTCGGCTTAACTTACCTTGCGGCAAGACTTGAGCTCCTCGCTAGGGAAAGATATTTAAGGTATAGACCTCTTCAAGGATTGCTAGGTCTTCTGGGGATGTACCTACACTCAATATTCACCACATACTACACGCTTAAATTCTTGAGACTACTTAAGCATCGTGTTACTGAGATTAAAGAACGTGATAAACAGATTAAAGAATACTTCGGATTCATCAAGCAGACCTCTTCCCCTCCCTGAATTGCGGGGGTACGTGGCTTCTGTATCAAGAGGTTATTTTATTTTGTTTACGAATTAATTTTGGGGCTTTCGTTGGAGTGTGAGTTTGAGAGTAGCATGAGTAATGAGTTGCTGAAATATGTGAGAGCCGTCGTCAACATAGTTAAGTTAAGTAATGAAGGTATTAAACTACTTGAGGAATTTAGGACTGCCGAGGCTATGGAGTCTTTCGCTAAGGGTATTCACGAGGATACGTTAGCGGACGAAATCAGGCGTAACCTGCTGGTTAAGTTACAGGATCTACACCCGGGCTTTATGAGGGAGAGGATATCGACACTCCTTAGGAGGCTTGACTTAATAGCTGAGCAATCTAAGGAAGTCGCTAGGAACATGACCTTATTCCCGTACCTGGAGCTACCTGGAGAGATTAAGAACGCTGTCAACGAACTTTCCGCGAAAGCTTACGAATCTGTCACAAGACTCTACGATATAACCTCACTACTAATTAATCGCGAATATGATAAGGTCTTAAACGAAGCGTATAAGGTGGAGGTAGCTGAAGAAGACGCTGATAGGATCTTAGTTAGGGGGCGTCAACTACTAGTTAGGTATGGGTCTGTGATAAGAAACCCGGCGATAATACTAATGGTTGATAAACTTATTGAAGCACTTGAGGGAATAACTGACTTCGCTGAAGACGCTAGCGATTATCTGAGAACGCTCGCGCTCTACTGTAGGAGCCTTAAATAAGTCGTGCTATGAATACGTACACGAGATACGAGATCGCCGCGCACGCAGGCGTTGTTAAAGCCCATATCGCTAACATCTTCCTCACAACGCCCATATTAACGACGCTGTAACCCTCCGCTAAGCTAGCTCCAATAATACTCCCTGCAACGGCCATGGTAGTAGCTGCAGGAACTCCCAACTCAGCTAACAGTAACACAGTCACTGATGTTGAGACATACGTCACCACAGCCGTTGAGTAGTTGAGGGTGGCTAAATCCTCAGCTAAAGTTCCTACCACCCTTTTACCCCAAGAAAACACGCCGAGGGAAATGAGCAAGCCACCGAATAAGAGCAAGATCGATAGGTAGTCCTCGTTAACAATACCTAACTCGTTAATTATGATGACGTATAAGGGTCCTGCAACTATTCCGGCGTTGCTCGCGCCGTAAGCTAATGACATCAGAGCGATTATCAAGAATGATGAAACATTCCTGAACATGATTGTCTTCTCGTATTGATTGCTTGTTTTCTCATCCACGTACGCCTTACTCAAGACTAGCAGTAAAGCACTTAAAGCAAGCGCTGTTACTAAGCTGAGCACAGTGTCCAACAACTTACTTAACATTATGTACGTCATAAATACCGATATTAGGTGTAGAGAGAGTAAGCTAGCTGGCAAGGTGGTTTCAGGGTCTTCTAAGTACCTAGCCAGGAACTTCTTTATCAAGAAAGATATGAGGCCTGACAAAGGTATCGTGAGGAATCTGAGAACATATATTAGGGCTACCTCACCCCACATGACCACGCGAGGATTTACTGAAACGCCGAAGCCTATGAGGCCGGCTAATACGGTTTCATTTACTGAGACAGGTACTTTGAGTAGTGAGGCGGTTAAGACCCAGAAACCTGCGGCGAACATAGCTACCAGCATGCCGGTAGTGAGTAAGGACGTGTGTATTGAACCTGAGTCAATGACTCTCGTGCCGAGAACCCAAGCAACGTTGGCTCCGAGCATGACGGAACCAAATACCACGAAGATTGATGTAATTAATAACGCTTTATCTAGCTTAATGATCTTAGCCCCAACCACGGCCGCAACTATGTTAGCTGCGTTATTAGAGCCAGCGCTCCAAGCGAGAAACGCCGCTACAGCTAGCGAACATGCCAGTAGGGCCGTGTTCGTCTCAAGCACCTTTAAAGTTATCTCCTACAATGATTATTTAAGTTTTTTCAAGAAATTCTCTCAAGGATCTCACGGCCATCACCCTTAAAACCAGACCTACGATATCTTTCTGGAGGTACTGTAACGTGGTCTCTACTTCACGTCTACCAGGTTTTCATAAACTGACTTTGAGTGAGAGGGTTGAGAAGCTTAAGGAGTTGGCGAACTTGAGTGACGAGGACGTGAAGCTCTTGCTTAAGGAAGGTACGTTACCTCTCGAAATAGCTGACAGGATGATAGAAAACGTTGTCGGCACCCTATCCCTACCGCTAGGGATAGCGACTAACTTCCTGATTAACGGTAAGGAATACCTGGTTCCTATGGCTATAGAGGAGCCTTCGGTAGTTGCCGCGGCTTCTAACGCTGCTAAGATGCTTAGGGAGGGTGGTGGTATAAAAGCTCAAGCTACTGAATCGCTCATGATAGCTCAGATTCAGCTAGTCGGTGTTGCAGCACCTCATGCCGCGAAATACTTGATTTACGAGCATAGGGAAGAGATAAAAGAAATAGCTAATGCTACGAACCCGCTCTTAATCAGTTTAGGAGGGGGTGTTAGGGATGTTGAGGTCTATGTAATTGAGTCTCCTGCAGGACCTATGGTCATAACGAATCTCATAGTAGACGTTAAAGACGCGATGGGAGCTAACACTGTCAATACTATGGCGGAGAAGGTCGCTCCACACATAGAGAAGTGGACCGGCGGTAAAGTCTACTTGAGGATAGTGTCTAACTTAGCTGATAGGAGGTTGGTGCGTGCTTGGGGTAAGGTGCCTAAGGACGTCCTAGGAGGGGAGGAAGTAGTTGACGGAATAGTCTATGCTTGGGCTTTCGCTTCAGCAGATCCTTACAGAGCCGCGACACACAATAAAGGAATAATGAACGGTGTGATTGCCGTAGCTCTCGCGACAGGTCAGGACACTAGGGCTCTGGAAGCCGGTGCTCACGCCTACGCCGCTAGATCAGGCAAATACACATCCTTAAGTGTTTGGGAGAAGGATGAGAACGGCGACTTAGTAGGCTTTTTAGAAATGCCTATGGCGGTAGGACTCATAGGGGGTGCTGTCAAGGTAAACCCGATAGCGCAGTTAAGCCTGAAGATCTTAGGTATTAAGACAGCTAAGGAACTAGCCGAGATCATGGGTGCTGTAGGGCTAGCTCAAAACTTAGCAGCACTGAGAGCACTAGCTACTGAAGGCATACAGAAAGGTCACATGAAACTACACGCAAGAAACATAGCTATAACCGCCGGCGCTAGGGGATCGGAGATAGACATAGTTGTTCAAGAAATGATTAAGAGAGACGCTATAAGGCTTGACGTAGCTAAAGAAATACTGGAATCGATTAGAAAGAAAAAGTAAGGATTAATCAAAACAATATTTTTATTAGGCTGAAATAACGAACTCACAAATAATTCAATGAAGCCCCATAGAAACTATTCCTCAGGACCGCACACGATATTCGGAAGTGTTAAAGTACTTATAAATTCTTAAAGCTTTATTTTATTGGCCCTCCGGGTCTCCGAGATCCGTGGGGTCTTGAAGTCCCGGTGACGGGGCTTGAGCTACTGCGGTGAGGGGGCTCGGGGAGACCGTTGAGAGGTAGGTGGTGGGGAGTCTGGAGGCAACAAACGTGAAAGGCCGTGAACCATCACCTACTGAGGAACGGTAGCTCACCAACTGAATTAAGATGAGGTAGGGTACGAGGAGTTGGTGGTGGTATCCGAGGAAGAGTCACGTAGGAGGTATGTTGAGGGAGCTATAATATCTGCGTTACGTCTCTACAGGCATTGGAGGAAGAGAGGCTTAACAAAGAATGAAGCTTTCAAACGCTCAGTTAAGCAAGCTTTAGGTATGGTGGAGGTCAGCGGTCTTTCTAGGGAGGAAGTAATTGATGTCCTAGAAGATTTTAGGAAGATTCTAGATGAAATTAAGAATGAGCTAACGAGTCAGTCACTTAGCTATAAAAACGAGAAATCGAGAGTAGATAGTGGGTGATGAGTGGGTTGGTTCTACCACCTATTAAGGGGCTGCTCCTCAGAGTTTTCTTTGAGTCGGCTGATGGGGGTTATTACTCCCCACATTTCGAGAGATGTTATGAGGTTTTGCCAGTCCCGGAACCTATGAGGGGCGACGTAGACACTTCAATACTTCAGAAATTCGCGTATTCAAGTATTGCAAGTAGGTGTGGGGATCACCCGCTGAGTAAGTACATGCCTTACGACTACGTCTTGATAGGGGGGTCAAGTCATCACGTAAGCAAGATCGTCGCTCACTGGGACCCGAGATTCGATATAGGTGTATACGCTGATTACTGGAGAACTATTGGCGGCAGAATACCCAGGGATTTTAAAGATTGTGATGACTGCTACATATTTTTTGCTGCAGGCCTCGCTAAGTACCCGCCAGGATTCTTCAACGAGAAGAAAGGTTTCACAGAGATTAGGAAAACTTTCCTCAGATCTGATAGGGGGATCTACGTCGTGGGCTACATGAAGGTAGATGAGGTCGTGGACTTAACAGAGATATCGGCGGAACTGAGCTTGAGGAAAGCCAGGTATAGCCTGAGGGAGGTGTGGGAGGAAGCTATAAAGAGGTACGGGAGTAAGATAAGAGAGATACCACACATCATAAGACCTGCAGATCTCCCCGTAATAGTGTTGAGTAACGAAGGCAACTATAGGTTATTCAAAGAACCACTACCACTAATAGAGTGGGTGGAGAACTATAAATTACTAAGCGACATCTCCTACACGTTCGGCATCAAAACACCTGAAGACCGAATCAAATACAAAGTATACACAGAAGAAGAACTAAGGGAAATCCTGAGAAGCTTAGAGAAAGAAAGACTCATCTAACAACACAATAAAGACTCACAGTACGTGAAGGATTTACAACTGAAACCCTCGCCCTTTAGGGCGGGGAGGAGGTCAGGTCCCCAATCAACGGAGTCAACATGAATCCTGTAGGAAACACTACAACCGAATATACATCCCAGTAAAGCTCTTAGATAGAGTTAAGCAGGTTAAGTGGTTATATTCTTCTTAATTTAGCAACGAAAAGTTTCTGGCATCTTAACGTAGCATAAGCTTGGGGTGATGTTATTTAGTAAGGAGAAACTAGACTTCATGTCGATAATGTTATGATTCTGATAAAAGTTTATAACTTACGGGGGCGTAAGTTACTTACGGGGGTGTAAGTCATGCTATTTGATAGGAAGCCTAAAACTAGGAGAGAAGACTTCTATGATAGGGATAGGGAGCTTCAATTATTCTTTAAAGGTGTTGAAGCTGGTGAAGGCTTGATAATAGTTTATGGTGTTAGAAGAGTGGGGAAAACTAGTCTTGTTTACGTGGGTCTTTCAGAGCTGGGTATTCCTTTTATCCCTGTCGATGTGAGGGAGTTTCTTGATCATCCATCCTTTCTATCGCCTCAAATTCTTTTAGGAGTTGTTGGGGAGGTTTTGAAGCAGTATGAAAGTTATCAGGGCAGGGTCGAGGAGTTTCTTAGTAATGTGTTAGAGTATGTGGAATCTCTAGATTTAGGAATGTTGAAGTTGAGGATTAGGGAGGAGAGAGGTGTGCTACCTACTAAGGTATTAGAACGTGCTAATAGATGGGCTAAGAAACGAAAAACACGGGTTATCATAGTTCTTGACGAGGCGCAAGAACTTAGGGCTTATCCTCGATGGAGAGACTTGCTCGCGTGGTCAATAGACACTCTAGAAAATATAACTTTCGTGGTTACAGGTAGTGAAGTCGGTGTGCTAAGCGATTTCTTAAAGCTAAGCGACCCGAACTCACCTTTATTTGGTAGAGCAAGACTTGAGATAAAAATAGGTAAATTCTCTAGAGAACAATCTATAGACTTTCTCAAGAAAGGCTTCAATGAAGCCGGAATAGCCGTTAAAGAAGAAGAAATCGAGGATACCGTAGATAAACTCAACGGCATTGTTGGCTGGCTATCTCTATACGGATACTATAGAGTAACATACAGGTTAACCCATGTTGAAGCATTGAAACATGTAGAAGAGGATGCGGCAAAGCTATTAGCTAGCGAACTAGAGAAAATAGTTAAATCCTCACCTAAAAGATATGTAGCAATTCTACGAGCCATCTCACTAGGCTTAAAATCTTGGAGTGAAATAAAGCACTTCACAGAAGGTGTTACAGGGTATATACCAGATAACAGATTCAACTCATTACTTCAAAACTTAATCAAGTATGGCTTTATAGAAAAAACTGAAAATGGAGAGTATAAGCCAATAGAAACTCTTCTACCTAAAGCAGTGGAAATGCTACGCAAAAATACAGAATAAGTTATTCTTTGAATTATCTCGGCAAGGCACGGAATCGTCTTTTCCTGCTATTAAGATTATTAAGCTCTCTTCTTTGAGTGCCCAGTCCTTTGCAGACCCATAGACACACAAGACGAGACAGGAAGCGACTTGAGTTAGAGACAGCGAAGAGTAGAGCAATGGTTGAGGGACGCTACGCGGTGGTTCTCTAAAAATCTTCAAATCTATTCTCCTTCCATAACTCCCCAATCCTGGGAATTAGATGAGCTTCAAGTAATTCGAGTGGCTACCGTAGTACTCCCTAATGTACTCCTGTGCGATTTTATGAGCTTCCTAGTGCTAACACCCTTCTAAGTGGTTGATATGGAGACGGGGTGATTACTACTTTTGTAGGGAGGGTACATGTGTTGGGAACATTAAGGTTGTTTACGCTGTCTACGAGGAGTTCAAGAAGAGAGGGATGGGGTCTGGGCTTCATTGGGGTTTATGAGTCCCTCTGCCCTTGGCTTCATCACTCTCAGGTCTTCCTTTCATCGGGGGCCCGTATCATGAGGCTCCGCCCGCTTAGGGTGACCCCAACCCACAGCTCCTCTTACCCCGCATCTTGGTGTACCTCCCGGAGTGACCGCTCGGGTCTCTACCCTTAACCCTCACCGCGGTCTCCACTAAAACACGCATTAAAACAAACCCTCATAAATTTTCATAAAACCAAAAACAGCATCAAAAGGCGCCGGGGGCGGGATTTGAACCCGCGCGGGGATTCCCCCACCGGCTTAGCAGGCCGGCGCCCTACCAGGCTAGGCGACCCCGGCTCTATTATTTCTTTTTATTCGAGGGTTAAAAGTATTTCGTGTTTACTACTTCCTTATGTTTTAATGTGTTGTGTTCTGCCTTGATTTTTATTGCTTTTTGAGGGCATAGTGGTTCGCAAGCTTTGCAGTATATGCATTTTTCTGCGTCGTACGTGAGCTTGTTTCCTTCTATTTTATAGACTCTTGTTGGGCAGTATTCCACGCATTCCCCGCATAAGTTACACGTGGGTTCTATCACTATCTTTACTTTCAATCCTCACTACCTGATAGTAGCTTCTTGAGTTTTTCTGCCTCCTTTAATCTCTCTTGCAATACTTCAGCTAGTTTTTGCGGGTCTACCGCCGCTATGCCCTTATCGCTTATCACGTACGGTATCCATACAGGGTTTGTTGGCACTCCCCTCATCTTCCTGACTAAGAGTTCTTTAACGGGTACTCCGTACTCCATGAGTGAGGGGTTGATTCTAGCTTCTACGACCCCGTCAACCAAGTATTCTAGGTAGTTAACTATTTCTTGGAAGGTCTCCGTGGTTGTGTGTATCGTTGCGATGACTATATTCCCTAAACCCTTACCTACGACGGCCCTGAAACTCTTTATGAAGTCTAGGAATTGAGAGACCTCGAACTTCAGTATTAGCTCGTTTAGTGAGTCCACTAAGACCATGGTGGAACCTCTGGTAGGACTTGACGCGTCGCTCACGGCGTAAACCAACGAATTAAGATCTTTGACCTCCAACTCCCTAACGACGCCGCTGACGGCCTTCTTGAAAGGTCCTAACCTAAAGCTAAAACAATCAATTATCTTGAACCTGCCCTCACCCACGTACTTGCTAACATCCCACCCGAAGTAATTATAGAGCGCGAGCAGAGCGTCAGGAGAGTCATCAAAAGTCACGTAAACCACGGCGTTCCTAGACTCCTTCAGGAAATTCCATGATAGGTTAGCTAACATAACGGATTTGCCGACACCTCCAGGACCTAAGAGCAGTGTTAACGACCCGTAAGGTATTCCGGAAGGTAACGCAATACTCAAGGGATCTATCCCGGTTAAGAAAGTCTTACTCACTAAATACACCATTTACAATACTTGAGACAAACTATTAAAACTTAACTCACACACATACATAGGTGGAGTAATTGATTAAGGCAATTAAGCTGGAGGAGGGAAGCATACTACCTAACGCTGTGGAGGAGATAATCCTTAAGGAAGGGCTTAAGGGAGGTTTCATAATAGGGATAGGAGGGCTTAAAAAAGCTGAGATAGGTTACTTCAACCCGGTAACATCAACATACGTAACAGAATTCATAGACTCCGGCGAGGAAGGAATGATCGAGATAGTCTCACTAGTAGGTAATTACCTACTGAGGAGTGACGGCACGGTTTTCACGCATATCCACGTAACGCTGAGTCGTAGGGATATAGGCGTTAAGGGAGGGCATCTAGTCAGAGGGGTTGCGAGACCGCACGTAGAATTATTCTTGGTTGAGGTGGGTGAGGAGCTTAAGAAAGTGTTTAGGCATAGGGACGTGAGTTGAGCGTTAAAAGAGTGTGTGTCGTTGGCGGCGGGCTGGCAGGACTCACCACCGCGTACCACCTCTTGAGAAGAGGGGAAGACCTGAGGCTATCGTTGCTTGAGTCTAGTAGTAGGGTTGGAGGACTACTCAAGAGTGAGTTGATTGGTGGGTACTTATTCGATACCGGCGGCTCCCACATAATGTTCAGCAAGAACGTTGAGAAACTCAGTGAGATGCTCTCCTTTCTCGGAGGTAACTACGTGAGGCACTACAGGAATAGTAAGGTATATTATAAGGGAATCTACGTTAAGTACCCCTTCGAGAACGGCTTACACGACCTACCACCGGAGGAAAGGTTTGAGTGTGTTTGGGGTGTTGTTGAGGCTTATATCAAGAGAATCAAGAACGAGTTGAGTGAGCCGAGAAACTTTCTTGAGTGGCTACCCTACGTGTTCGGTGACGGCATAGCTAGCAAGTACCTAATACCCTATAACGAGAAGATATGGAAGACAAACCTAAGCGAGATAACTCTTGATTGGGTTGAGGGCAGGGTACCCACACCACCAATCAGAGAGATATTAATGAGTGCTGTCGGACTTAACGTCGAAGGCTACACACACCAGCTAATCTTCTATTACCCGTCCTCAGGAGGTATTGAAGCGCTCGCACGCGGATTACTTAATGAACTATTAAGTAGTAAGAGAGTCGAAATTCATACTAATCAAGTAGTTGAGAGAGTGAGGACATCGAGTGGAGGTAGTCTCATAGTAGAAACTAGAGACTCATGTTTTGAGTGTGAGGCAGTGGTTTACACAGCCTCCCTAAAAAGATCAGGCAACGTGTTCAAGGAGGTTTTAGGAGAGTTGAGTAGGGAGTTGGAGAGGCTTAGGTCCGTACCGATAGCCGTCGTAGGTTTAGGTGTGAGGGGTGAGGCAAGACCCTACCACTGGATATACCTGCCGGACAAGAAGTACCTACCACACAGGGTAGCAATACTAAGTAATTTCTCGAGAAATAACGCGCCGGAGGGCGGTGTCTCCATAATAGCTGAGATATCGTTTAGGAACGAAGATGAGTTAAGGTCAGTTCCTGACAACGAATTAGTTAGGAAGTCATACGAAGACTTACTAGAGATAGGTTTAGTGAGGAATCCCGAACTTGAGGTTAGTGAGGTGTGGCGTTGGGAAGACGCTTACATAATATACGACAAGAATAGGTCAGAGATAGTTAAGAAGGTAGGTGATGAGTTAAGGAAGCTGGGAGTCTTCATAAACGGGAGATTCGGTACTTGGGAATACTTGAATATGGACGCAGTATACATAAAATCAGAAAAAATCGCTGAAGAGGTAGTGAAGTACATTCACGTCCGTTCATGAGTTACTCCTAGCTTATCGTTATCAACTGGTAAGGATTCTCGATATATTCCCTGATCTTCTTCAGGAAGACCGCGGCTTGAGCCCCGTCAGTCACTCTATGATCAAATGTGAGGCTTAAAACGAAGTATTTCCTCGTAGTAACCCCCTTAGGAAGCTCAATAACCACTTTCTCATATATCCTCCCAACACCTAATATCGCTACATGACCAGGATAAATGACAGGTGTGAAAACATCGACGTCATACATTCCTAGATTAGAGATCGTTATGGTTGAACCAGACACTTCTTCCAGACTTAACGTGCCTTCCCGAGCTTTCTTAGCTAGGTCTTCCAGCTCTACGGATATCTGGGTTACTGACTTGTTATCAGCGTTCTTTATGACTGGAACGATTAACCCTCCTTCAAGAGCTACGGCCACCCCCACGTTAATGTCTTTATAAATCCTTAGCTTGTTTCCTTCCAGGCTCGCGTTAAACTCCCTATGCTCTCTTAAAGCGCTAGCTAACGCTTTCACTAGGAAGGCCGTTATCGACGGTCTCTTGTCTTTAGGTAATGAGTTCCTGAGTTCCTCCAGCTTATCTACGTTAACCTCCATGGTTATGGTCGTTAAAACCATCTCCCTAGCTGATTTAAGGAGGTTCTCAGCTATCCTAAGCCTCATAGGGCTTAAAGGTCTCTCCTCAAGCACGGTGAGGCCTGCCTCAACCGCCTTAGGAGGAGCGGCCCTAGTCTTCTCTACGTAAGCCTTAACGTCTTCCTGGGATATTATTTCTTTGTCTGGGAAGTACCTCCACACATCATCTAAGCTAACCCCTAATTCTTCAGCTAGTTTTCTCGCTGCTGGAGTTGCCCTAACCTTACCTGCTGGCTTGACTTGAGTAACTTCAGGAACCTGAACTTTCTCGATTTTCTCCTCGATTATGGTCGGGGCCGGAGCCTCGGGAGCTCCTGAAAGGATCTTCCTCAACTCTTCCTCGTTCTCAGCTATCAAAGCTATCACTTCGTTGACTCTAGCCTTACTACCTTCCTCATAAAGTATCTTAGCTAGGAAGCCTGAAGCCGGGGCCTTAACATCGCCTACCAATTTCTCAGTCTCTATAGTCGCCATGACTTCATCAACCTCCACACGGTCACCCACCTTCTTCAACCACTCAACTATTCTACCCTCAACCATCGTCAGGCCTAGTTTAGGCATCTTTACCTCGATAACCACGTGAATCTACCTCCTGAAGAGTGTGAGAATAGACCCCACAATCTTTTCTTTGTTAGGCAGGATTTCCTTCTCGAGTGTTGGGCTGAAGGGTATCGGTGCGTGACCAGTATTTATTCTTACAGGCCTGGAATCTAAGTAGCCGAATGCTTCCTCCTCAACAGTTGCTATGACTTCTGATGAGATACCGCAAGGACCCCACCCCTCGTCAACGACTACCAACTTCATGGTCTTCTCAACAGATTCCCTCAATGTTTTACGATCTAGCGGGTAGAGAGTCCTTAAGTCAATTACCTCAGCATCAATACCGTACCTTTCCTTAAGTTCCTTAGCTGCCTCCAAGGACTCGTGCAACATGTAAGAATACGTCACTATAGTCACGTCATCCCCTTCCCTCTTAACACTTGCTTTACCGAGCGGTATTACATACTCTTCCTCCGGTACAGGCCCGCTCATCCTGTAGAGCTTCTTATGCTCTAAGAATATGACTGGGTTCCCGTCACGTATTGAAGCTAGGAAAAGTCCTTTAGCGTCGTATGGGGTTGCCGGAGCTACCACCTTTAAGCCAGGATGGTTAACGAACATTGACGCGTTCGTTGACGAGTGCTGTGCCGCGGCCGAAATCCCGGCACCTATCGCCGCACGCACTAGAATAGGTATCTTGAACTGACCCCCGCTCATATACCTCAACTTCGCTGCGTGATTGAATATGGCGTTCATAGCTAAGTAGAGAAAGTCAGCGAAACGATGCTCTACTACTACCCTAAGCCCGGCCATTGCAGCCCCCACAGCAATTAAGGTGAAGCCGTCTTCTGAGATGGGCGTGTCTATGACGCGCACGTCAGCACCGTACTTAGCCGCTAAACCCTTAGTAACCCCCCACACACCAGCAGCTACCACGTCCTCACCTAAGACTACCACGTCATCATAGCGTGACATCTCATAATCTAGTGCCTCCCTAACAGCCTCCACGTACGTTATCATTCTACTCCCTGGCGGAGGCTCCTTATAAGATAGCCTACTCTCACTGTAGGTATATTCCAGTACTGTATCTGGTTTGGGGTAGGGACTGTTTCGAGCAAACTCCACAGCTTCGAGGACTTCTTTCTCTATCTTAGACCTTATCTCGCTATCTCTTGCTTCGTTCAAGAACCCATCACTAATCAAGTAATTACGGAATCTCACTATTGGGTCTTTCTCCCTCAAGAACTCATCAACCTCATCCTTAGGTCTGTAATGTTGTGGATCGCCCTCAAAATGTCCCCTCACCCTGAGAGTTAGTGCTTCAAGCAACGCAGGTCCCTTACCACTCCTTATCTCTTTAACGAGCTTCTCGGCAGTCTCGTAGACTTCGAGAACGTTCGTCCCGTCTACCGTGACACCATCGATATTGTAAGCTGAGGCTCTCTTAGAAACCCTATCCACAGATAACGACTTCTTGACAGGCACGGTCGCTGCGTACATGTTATTCTCACACACGAATAATACCGGGAGCTTCCATATCGAGGCCATATTAAGTGTTTCGTGGAAGACCCCCGTATTAGACGCGCCGTCACCGAAGAAAGCAGCTACCACGTTGTCTTTACCTCTATACTTCACAGCTAGAGCAACCCCGGCAGCCAGTCCTATCCCACTACCGACTATCCCGTTAGCTCCCATGACCCCTATACTCACGTCCACAGCATGCATAGAACCTCCTCTACCCTTATTAAGTCCTGCCTCCTTACCGTAAAGCTCGGCCATCAATTTCTTTAAGTCAACCCCCTTAGCTATCAGGTGCCCGTGACCTCTATGAGTGCTAGTTATGTAGTCGTCTTTCCTTAAAGCATGGATAACCCCCGTAGCGATAGCTTCCTCACCTATGTATAAGTGGACGAAGCCAGGTATCTCACCACCGTAAAACAGCTTAGCTACTGTCTCCTCAAACCTTCTGATTCTTAGCATGGTCTCATAGAGACTTAATAACTTGTCTTGATCTAAATCTCCCATGTAACACACCGAGGAAGTATGCGATACCGCACGTAAAAGATTTAAAGTCTTAAAAGACATATATTACGGTTAATCACTATGAGGAAAATTTATGATTTAACAGCACCTATCTGCTTAGAGAACGATGAGGTCAGGATACCTAAACCTAAGTCAGCTGAAATAAGCTTAGAACTAATAGGACACGACCTACTCTTAAGTGGTACGAAACTCTTCAAATACTTAAGTAATAGTATTAAGTTTGAGGTACATTTAGGTACACACATAGACTTACCGACAACGTTCGCTTATCAGTCAATAGATCCTTTCAAAATACCTGTAGATTTCTTTATTAGAGAAGCATATATAGTTCACGTAGAGAGAGATTACTCAAAGAAATCCCTAACACTTGATGAGGTTAGGGAGAAGATAGATCCTAAGGAATTCACGGAATTGCCTAGGGAGCGGAGACCCACCTTATTATTTAAGACCGGTATGTCAAGATATTGGTGTCGTGACAACCAGAGATACATGAATTTTCCTGGTTTATCGAAGAGCTTAGTAGAATTCATAGCATATGAGCTTGAGCCACCGTTCATAGGTATTGACGCGATATCCATAGATAGAACTATAGAGCACCGCTCACTCAGTTTATACACTAACATAGACGAGGAATTCATAAACATCCTGAGAATGCAGGAGTACACCGCTCTATTAGGTCATGACATACTGTTGAGAAAGAACATCTACATACTAGAAAACCTAGACATGAGGGAAATACCCTCAGACGTGAGTAGAGGACTCTTGATAGCGCTCCCATTATTTAGGTTCACGTCACTCACGGAGAAATCAGTACTGATTACAGCACTCCCCTGTAGAGTGATCTTCGTGCCTGAACCTGAGGGTAGCGTCGGCGAAGTCGTGAGGAAGCTGAGAACTTTAGAGAAGGAACTCTCAGGAATTGTTGTGTAGGTGTTAATGATGACTAACCCGATCAGTAAGCGAAGTAGGCGCTTATTCACTCACTTTAAGGCTTTAGGTAGTCCAATAAGATTCTTAATAATCTATAAGATGCTGGACGGTAGACCCTATACGAAAAACGAAATAGTTGATTACGTGAGTGTCTTAATGGGGCTTCCTAAAACTACTGTAGACAGACATTTCAGGACGTTATTAAAGTATGGCATAATAAAAATTGCCGGTAAGTCTATTAGGGATGGCGAGAAAGGTAGGAAGCCGCTACTGTACGTGCTCGCAGTAGATTCATTAACGTTTTACGTGAATCTCTTCACATACTTACTTGAGGGAGTCACCGACAAACGCATGAAGCTAATTGAGAAAAACTTAAATGATATTAAGACACTCTTGAACGCTGTTGATGACATTAAGCTAAAGCTCTATCTAGTTGGTCACGAGGTAAGTAATGAAGTAATCTCTAACCTATCTAAAACCCTTGATTCATGTGTTCCCGTATTCTCCCTAGTTAGGGAAGCCGTAAGACCGAGAACATTCGTAGCAGACTGCGAGAACGCACTGGAATTACTTAGTAAGACCTCTGCAAATCAAATAATACTGAAGAAAATCTCTCCAGATAAGATGAGAGAGTTACTATATGTTGCCCTCATAGAGTCAAACATCCCGATCGAAAAACTAGGTTCCTTGCTGGGCATTAAGGACATGAGTAGACTAGTAGGATATGATGATTTATGGGATGTTATAGAAGTTATACATCACAATGACCCAACTACCATCTTAACGTTATTAACAGATAACGCTAAGTGCACGGACGCGGAGGCATCATACGTGATTAACTTGGCCAATAACATAATCAAATACTTTTCAAGTAGTATCACTCATCACGACTTAATCCGCTTGATCCTGACCCTCTAACACCAACAACGATTCAGGGATGAACTGCTCACGGAATAACGAAAAATTCTTGAGAGTCTTACAATAATGTCCATAACCCCGAGTCCCTCGGAGGAGGGATAGGGGTAATGGGCCGGAGACCCGGCCCAGGATTAAATCCCCCAAAGCAGGGAGATGTAATCCCAAACCTCCCAGCCCTAGGAGGAACCCTCGCCCTTCAGGACGGGGAGGAGGTCAGTGCAGGATCTTATTCAAGACCTCCAGAATATCCTCGGTTGTCACGCCGCTGAACTCTAGTTCCTTCCTCTTTAATAGCTCAGCAACTACTGTTACTACCTCATCTTTCCTTATTCTCATGAAAGAGAGTTCTTGAAGGAGCTCCTCAAATTTTTCTGCTGGGTCTACGAAGAAGTCTCCTGAGATCATGACCCTCTCAACCAAGTCATCACGAAGTTTAATACATACCTTAACTATCTTCCCTCAACACGTTTTTCTCGTCACATATGATTAACACCTCACTCAAGACCTAACACCTCAATAAATCTCTTTTGATAATCTGAGGGTCTCGCAATCGCTTTTAACGCCTCATATTCCTCATCGCTAATGAGGTCTCTCACCTCATCAACGTATTTAAGATTCCACTCAAGTGTAGCGTACTTCCCTCTATACATGTTGAGTGCTTTCCTTAACTCAGTATTGTCAGGCACTCCCCACTCAATCTCAAGACCTAACTTCCTGCTCAGGGCTTCTGAGATAGCCTTATAAAGCTCTTCAGGACTTACAGTCCTCCCAAGCACCTCATTAACTGTAGTAACTCTCTTAACCCTGCTTCGAGTAAACTTCTTGTCGGAGAGCTTCTCCCTAGAGATTTTAAGAACTCTCCACAAGATGGATATATCGCTTGAGACTAACATAGCTCCATGAACGAATACTCTATCATGCGTTCTACACGCAGCCATACCGGAAATCTTCAGCCCGTCAACCTCTATGTCGTTTAATGGACTGTAGTAAGCATTACTAACCCCTAAGCTACCCAAGGCTTCCACAACAGCCGTAGCAACAACACTAAACGATTCCTCAATACTGAGTTTATGATTCGGTAGTGTTAACGCGTAATTCACGTTACCTAAGTCGTGGTATACAGCACCACCACCAGTGAATCTCCTCACCAGCTTGATGTTGAGGTTCCTAGCCTCAAGAGCGTTAATTTCTAGAGGAGGTGACTGAAACCTCCCTATAACTACCACCCTATCATTGCGCCAGAAACGAAGTGTGGGTAGCTTAGACTCAAGATAAAGAACCTCCTCAAAAGCTAAGTTAAAGAACTGATTCCCAGGCCACTCAGCGACAAGTACTCTTAAAATACCTGAGTCACTCATGAGATCCCCATCTACTCCTGAGAATCTCGTTTTAAGGATTTTAGTACGTGATAGCCTTTAAAATATTCTGATTCTGGATCCTGACGAGGAACATCTATAGAACTTCTATATTTTTAAGTTATTATCTTTAAAACATTTAATACATGGAAAGAGTATGAGGTTAAGATTCTACCTTATTGACGTGAGTTACGAGGTCGAAAATAACATACCTGTAATAATGCTTTGGGGTCTTAACGAGAATTCTGAGCCTATACTTATTAAAGACTCTTCTTTCAGACCGTACTTCTACGCGGTCTTGAGGGAGGGTGTTGACGTGGAGAGTGTTGTGAGGAGGGTTAAGGCGTTAAGCAAGCCTAGATCCCCTATAATAGACGTGAGCGAGGTTGCCAGGAAGTATTACGGCAAGCCCGTTAAGGCCCTCAAAATAACTACGGTGATTCCCGAAGCAGTGCGTGAGTACAGAGAGGAAGTTGCTAGGATAGACGGGATCAGGGAGTTTCTCGAAGCCGATATCAGGTTCTCTATGCGTTACATACTAGATAAGGACGTTCCCCCATGTAGTTGGTATGAAGCCGAGGTCGAGGAAATAGCGTCGGGTAGTTATAGAGTGAGGAACGCTTACGTCTTGAGAGGAGAGCTACGAAGACTAGACGAGTCTAAGCCTCCAAGACTTAAGGTACTCGCGTTCGACATAGAAGTCTACAGTCCGCTAGGCTCCTTAATGCCGGAGAAGAATCCGGTGATAATCATAGCCGTAGCTAACGGCGAGGGCGAGGTTAAGGTGATGACTAAGGAAGATGGGGGTAGTGATGCATCACTAATCGAAGAATTCGTTAAGTACGTTAACGAGTACGACCCGGACGTGATAGTAGGGTATAACTCCAACATGTTTGACTGGCAATACCTCCTCCAGAGGTCTCAGATACTTAAGGTAAGACTCGACGTGGGTAGGGTTAAGGGGGGAATCCCGCGTCAATCGGCTTACGGCCACATATCGATTCCGGGGAGACTACACGTAGACCTATATAACTTCGCTGAAGAAATACCTGAAGTCAAGATAAAGTCTCTTGACGAGGTTGCTGACTATCTAGGAGTGATGAAGAAGTCTGAGAGGGTTTTAATACCGTGGTATGAGATACCTAGGTATTGGGAGAATAAAGAATTAAGAGATGTCTTGATTAAGTATGCGAGGGACGACGTTGTCTCAACACTACTACTAGCTAAGGAATTCCTACCGTTCGCGATCCAATTATCTAACTTGACCGGTCTCCCCCTAGATCAGGTTGGGGCTGCTTCCGTAGGTTATAGGCTTGAGTGGTACTTGATGCGTGAGGCGGTCAAGTACGGGGAACTCATACCTAATAGAATTGAGAGACCTTACGAGCCCTACAAGGGCGCGATAGTGCTTGAGCCTGTTAAGGGGGTTCATGAAGGAGTGGTAGTACTGGACTTCACGTCCATGTATCCAAACTTAATGATTAAGTATAACGTGAGTCCGGACACCTTCGTTACGGGAGAATGCGATGAGACTCAATGCTATCTCGTTGAGGAACTAGGTTATAAGTTTCTTAAGGAGCCGCCGGGCTTCTACAAGAACGTTCTCACAACATTGCTTAAGTTGAGAAGTGAGATACGGTCCTTAATGAAGAAGCTAGATCCTGAAAGTCCCGAGTATAGGGTCCTGGATGAGAGACAGAGAGCTCTTAAGATTCTTGCTAACGCTTCCTACGGCTACATGGGTTGGGTAGGGGCTAGATGGTATTTTAAGGAGGGTGCTGAGAGCATAACTGCTTTAGGTAGGAAAACAATATCTAGAGCTATTGACTTAGCTAGGAAGATGGGCTTAAGGGTCGTGTACGGCGACACGGACTCCCTATTCGTTAGTTACGTGAAAGACTTAGTGAACGAGTTTATTAATAAGGTATACGATGAGCTAGGTCTTGAGATCAAGGTGGATAAAATATATAAGAGAGTATTCTTCACTGAAGCTAAGAAGAGGTATGTAGGGTTAACGGAGGACGGCAAGATAGACATAGTAGGTTTTGAAGCCGTAAGGGGTGACTGGACCGACATAGCTAAAGACGTTCAAGAAGAGGTAGCTAAGATCGTCTTAACCACCAAGAACGTTAACGAAGCAGTAAACTATGTCAGGAAGATAATAGAGGAACTAAGAGCTAACAAGATAAGCCTAGAGAAACTGATTATATGGAAGACCCTTACCAAGAAAGCCGAGGAGTATGAGGTGGAGGCGCCGCACGTCGCCGCAGCTAAGAGGCTGGAGAAGCTGGGGATAAGAGTGGATGTAGGTAATAAGATAGGTTACGTGATAGTTAAGGGGTCAGGTAGTGTGTCCTCCAGAGCGAGACCCTACATAGAAGCCAAACCACAGGATATTGACGTCGAGTACTACGTGACCCACCAGATAATACCTGCAGCACTCAGAATACTGTCATATTTCGGCGTCACGGAGAAGCAATTAACGGCTCCAAGAGGAAAAACACTAGCAGATTTCCTTGGTAAGAAATAATGTCCCTACTGGAGAAGCTCGTCGAAAGTTAAGATAACTAGGTCTGCAGGCTTCTTCGTTATAGTCGCTACCCTGAAACACAGTATGAACTTTATGTTTTTGACTGCGGCCGCGTCAATAAGTCTGGGTGTGGCTATGCCGTCCATAACCACCGCGTAAACGGGCTTCTCAGTATTTAATATGTAGTCAACCAAGTCTTTCACAGGTATTCTGCCTAGCTCGTTCCAGTTCTCATCGTATATGATAGCCTCTAACGTGCCCTTCAAGCTGTTTATCGCTTCAAGAACTTTATTAGGTATCATGTAGGTCTCCAAGACCTCAACAGTCTTAGGAACGGCCTCGGTTTCAGGGACTTGAATACTGGTTGCCTCAACCGCTTCCGCCTCAGCTGTAGTCGCTGTTTTGGCCGGCACTGCCTCAGCCGTTAACGACTGCAGGAATGTCTGTAACGGTACCATGTTCTTTAAGGCTTTCTGGATTTCCTTACCCGTGAGTTCCTCAACCTCGCGCCCGCTAGGCGCTCTAGCCACTGCGTCCACCCTAATCACGTTAGCTAAGTTCTTAGCTATCATAGCGCCCACACGATCGCCGTCAACAAACACTATGACTTTCTTCTTGTTTTTAGCTAGGTCTACGAGACTCTTCGGTATCTCGCCCTTAGCTCCCTCAATAGCTATCACGTTCTTATAACCGTATTTGAGAAGGTTTATTACGTCTGCCCTACCCTCAACTATTATTAGGGTGTCTGAAGTCTCTACTTCAGGTCCTGCCGGTAGTTTCTCAGGTCCGTACTCAATGATCTCACCTATTTTTATGGCTTCACTAACCTCTGCTAGAACCTCCTTGATGTCTATGGTCCTTTCTTGCATTATGTCTCTCAGTATCTCCTTAGCTCTCTCCACGATCTTCTTGAGCTTCTCTTGCCTTAAGTCAATTATCTCGACCACCTTAATCTTAGTCGCGTAAGGGCCTACTCTATCAACAGTCTCTATTAAGGCAGCTATCAAAGCTGTCTCAACCTTATCTAGGTTTGAAGGTATTATTACCTCCCCGACAGTCTTACCGTTAGATTGCCTGACCTCAACAGTTATCCTGCCTATCCTCCCCTTATCTTGGAGTTCCCTTAAATCATACTCAGGACTGAACAAACCCTCTGTCTGACCGAAGATAGCGCCAATGATGTCGGGCTTCTCCACCGCCCCCGCAACCTCTATCCTCGCCCTAATTACGTATTTCACTACGGCATCACCTAACTTAAGCATCACTAATATAAACTAGTTTAAACCAATAATAAGCGTGTTCAGATAGCCGTGAATTGCTGCATTGAGAGACTTTTCTATGTGGTACTTAATTATCGAGTAAAGTAATCTCTCAGGGAAGTTGAGTAGGGTGCTTTAAATGAGTGAGGAATTCTTAGATGAGAGAGCGAGAACCCACGTAGTGAGTTTCTGTAGGGAGAGATGCTCGGAATACTCTTTTAAGACTAGCGAAGAATTCAGGGAATGCGTTAACTCATGCGTTAAAGAAATCCTTAATAAGAGAAAAACCCTGAAACAAGTAAGGGGCGTCCCTTGAGTTCAAGTACCTCTCAAAATTTCATGTGGGAGGCTTCCTTGAATAACATGCAGTGACCTAACCTCTCTTAGCTTTCACGGTGTTAATATTTAATAAGGTTCATACACACAACAATTAGTGAGTGGTTTGAGCCCACTACAATGTGAGGTAGTCGTGAAGGAGTTGATGCCCGCGCTCAGGGCAGCTCTAGCCATAACTATGGTGAGAGAATGTGGGTTGAGCGTTTATAGGGCAGCGAAGTTACTCAACATAGCTCCGGCTGCAGTCTCAAACTACTTAGCTGAGAGGAGGTCTGACAAGAAGTTAGTTAGGAAGCTCCTAGAGGATGAGAGGTACGCTACATACGTGAGAGAGTATTCGATAAAGATTATCAGGAATGAGGTTAAGGTAGATGAGGTAATGTGCTTTTTCTGCAAACTCTTTTATGGGTAGAAAATTAGTAGAGAATTAAGGTCTTAAGTGAGGGCTTCATCGATCACTAAACATAGCTTTATTTTAAACCACTTAGCTATATCTTAAGGGGTATTAAGTGAAGGCGGCGATCATAGCTGGTGGATTAGCTAAGAGATTAAGACCCTTAACAGAAGAGATTCCTAAATCACTTGTTGAGGTTGCCGGAAAACCTATTATTGAGTGGCAGCTTGAGTGGCTTAAAGCTAACAACATAAACACCGTGATTATCTTAGCTGGTTACAGGTATGAAAAACTCATTGAGTTCCTCGGATCCGGCAGGAAATTCGGTGTTAGCGTGACGTACGTCGTGGAAGACACACCTCTAGGTACTGGGGGTGCGATCAAGAACGCTGAACCTTATCTAAGCAATGAGGTCTTCGTTGCTTTAAACGGGGATGTGTTAACGGATATTCCGATAAGTAGGTTAGTTAGGGTTCTAGAGGAACGTCATGAGGCAGTGGCCTCGATAGCGCTGGTTCCTCTGAAGTCGCCTTACGGCGTGGTGAGGATATCTGGTGATGGCAGGATTGAGAGTTTTGTGGAGAAACCCAGCATAGAGGATTACTTAATAAACGCTGGAGTATACGTTATGAGGAGCGAGATTTTCAGGTACTTGCCTGACGTAGGCGATATAGAGAAAACAGCGTTTCCTCAGCTAGCTAGGGAAGGCAAGCTTTACGGAATCAAGTTCGTGAATAACTACTGGAGATCAATTGATACGGTGAAGGATGTGGAGGAAGTAACTAACGACATAAAATCCGGGAGACTCAAGTTTAAAGAGACTTGATGATTGGTGAAAACCTTGAATGAGGAGCCACACCTACTTCTAGAAGTACTTGAGTTAAGCAATATTAACTCACTACTTCAAGTTATTGAGAAGCATAAAGACTTAAACGGGGTTTACTTAGGCGGGTATGTTGAGGGGATTGATGAGAGGTTCATGAAAATAATCTCAGGTCTTTCCGCCTTGAAGACTCAAGCAAGCGTGGTTTTCAAAGTCAGAGCTAAAGACGTTTTAGAGGCGTTAGATCGGGTGGCTGAGAAAATAACTAACGTCGAGTTCGTGGCTGTCTTAAGCGATCTCAGCATCTTAGAGTCTGTTAAGCTTGAGAAGCTAAGCGTGGGGTTCGAAGTCCTCAACCCGTACCCTAACGTCAGCAAGCTCCGAGAGCTAGGTGTGAAGTACTTGGTAATCCCCATGGCTTTACTAAGGAGTAGAATAGCTAAGGAAGCTGAGGCGAAGAACGTCAGAATAATAGCAACGAACGTTAACTCCCCTGAAAACTACATAAGAGCGAGAAGCTTCAAAGTCTACGCGGTAGTCTCGGAAAAACCTTCTATAAAGAGAGAAGCAGAAAGTCTAGGAATTTAAGGAGTTAAACCTCAAGCACTCATGAAGAGATATTGTGGTTCAGATACCCACGAAGATCTTCATCTTCTCGGCGGGCATGACTTTCATCATTCAATATATTTTTCCCATTAAGTAATTATAAGTCGTTATCGCGGCTTACAACTGTAATCCCAGCCCTTTAGGACGGGGGGAGGAGGTCAGTGTAGATCACCGTGCTTGATTAACCTCTAACCAGCGGTGCTACCAATAGTAAGCTAACGAAAACCTCTACTAGGGCTGCTAATGCGAGTATTAAGATTATTATAGGTATCTTACGTATCACGTCCTTAAACGCTTCCCTAACCTTAGCCGGGTTTCTTCGCGAGTTGGTCAGTATTGTTATGCCTAGGTGTGTTCCTAGGACGGCTGAGTAAATTAGTGCCGGGATTTCTAAAACCCCGTGAGGGAGTATGATGAGGACTCCCCCTATCACGTCCTCCTGTGTTGAGAGAACTAAGCCTGTTATAAACCCGTTGACTAACATAACGCCTGCAGGACCTATTAAAGAAACACCCAAAACTATGTTCAGTAATGCTACCCTCAAGTTATTAGCGAATATAGCTAAACTTAGTAGGAGTAGAGACCTCATATCTGAGGTGATATAGTACTCTATTAACGGGCTGAACTGCTCCCTAAGAATTCCCCTGACTAAAGGACTCAGCCATTGCGACGCGTAAAACCCCACCACAACAGAGGCGAGGAAAAGCACGGAGATTATTAACCATATGACTAGCTTAATCATCCCTCACACCTAGATTAAAATTCTTTTAAGAAGGTTTAAATTCCTCACACTTTAAGCTAATTTATAAGAAAATTGAGATTTATATTGGGGGAAGGAACTGACTGAGGTAGTTAGTGAGGGCGTTGCCGAATTCGACGCAAGGCAATACTTAAGAGATTACGTGATAGAGTGGTTTAAGAGCAGGTTTGATGAGTTTACACCTCCTCAGTTAATGGCTATACCGAGAATAAAAGAGGGTAGGAACGTGCTCACATCTTCCCCCACCGGGACAGGCAAGACTCTAGCGGTTTTCCTACCAATAATAGATGAGTTACTGAGATATGCTGAGGCAGGCTCACTAGAAGATTACGTGTACGTAGTTTACGTATCACCTCTTAGAGCCCTAAACAACGACATGAGGAAAAACCTGATTCAGCCTGTCGCAGAGATACGTGAATACGCGCTCAATACTCGAGGCTTAAATCTCCCTGAGATTAGGGTTGGTGTCAGGACTAGCGACACCTCGCCGACAGAGAAATCTAGAATGCTTGTTAAGCCCCCGCACATACTAATAACGACCCCCGAGTCCTTAGCTATCTCTATAACAGCGCCTAGGTTTAGGGAGAAATTAAGGAACGTTAGGTGGGTTGTAGTAGACGAGATTCACGAGCTAGCGTCGAGTAAGAGAGGTGCTCTACTAACCCTAACCATGGAGAGATTAGAGGAATTAGTAGGTAGGAGGATTCAGAGAATAGGCTTGAGCGCTACCATCTCCCCGCTAGAGGAGGTCGCGAAGTTCCTCACGGGCTACGACGATGGAGGCACTCCCAGAGATTGCGTAGTGATTGACGCGAGATTCGTTAAACCAGTGGAATTACACGTCATCACACCTAAAGTCAACATAGTTACTGCAGGAGCTGAAGAACTTAATGAGTCCATATACGGGGAGTTGAAAAAGATAGTTGATTCTCATAGAACGACCTTAGTATTCACTAACACTAGGAGTTCTACGGAGAGAGTAGTTCATAAGCTGAAGAAGGTCCTGGCAGGCAATAGTGTTGAGGATCTAGATGAAATAGAGGCGCATCACAGCTCCTTAAGCCGTGATGTTAGGCTGGAAGTAGAGAATAAATTGAAGGAAGGTAGGTTGAGGGTAGTCGTTAGCTCCACGTCGCTTGAGTTAGGGATTGATATAGGCTATATTGACGCTGTCGTGTTACTAAGCAGTCCTAAAAGCGTTACAAGACTCTTGCAGAGGGTTGGTCGTTCAGGACATAACGTGCGTGACGTGAGTAAGGGCTACTTAATAGCTGTAGACAGGGATGACTTAATAGAAATATCCGTCTTAACACACCTAGCTAGGCTTAGGAAACTAGACAACGTACACATACCTATGAAACCCTTAGATATACTTGCTCAAGTACTCGTCGGCATGTCGCTCGAGAAGAAGTGGGGATTTGAAGAAGCTTACAGAGTTGTTAAGAGAGCGTATAATTACTCCAACCTCACGTACGAGGAATTCCTTAACGTGTTAAAGTATTTGGCGGGTAGGTACGAGGATATTCCAGACAACCTACCGGTCTATTCCAAGATTTGGCTAGACGATGAGGAGAAAGTCTTCGGTAAGAAGAAATCAGCTAGGATGATCTACTACTTAAATGCTGGGGCAATACCGGACGAAACCAAGATGAGGGTTTTCCTGGAAGGACGTAGGTATATAGGCGACTTAGAAGAAGAATTCGTTAGTTATCTCGAGCCCGGTGACGTCTTCGTTTTAGGGGGTAGGACATACATGTTCGTGAGGAGTGAAGGACTTAAGGTCATCGTCAAGGATGCCGAGAAGCAGAGACCTACCGTGCCCTCATGGTTTTCTGAAGCACTACCCCTAACCTACGACTCAGCGCTTGAGGTAGGTGCTTTCAGGGGCTTAATTAGCGAGCTGATTTCCAAACACGGAGTGAGGAAGGCATCTAAACTCATCGCGTCTATGTATCAGTTAGGGGAGAAAGAAGCTAGGTATATAACACAGTACGTGTGGGAACAGATTAAGATCTGCGGGGTCGTACCCACTAATAAGAAGCTCCTCATAGAACTCTGGAGTGAAGGGAGCTCGCAGAACTTAATCTTCCATTACCTCTTTGGTAGGAGAGTGAATCAAGCTTTGTCTAGAGCTTACGCACACATATTCAGTAACGAGCTGGGTGTTCCAGTAAGGGTTACCGTATCAGATAATAGCTTCATGTTAACGCTCCCAGCAAACACTATTAATGATATCTCGGTAGTTAAAGAATTAGTGGGTAGGCTAAGTAGTACTAGACTCAGAGAAACACTAATCAAGGCTCTTAGAAGAAGTGAAATCCTTAAGAGGAAGTTCAGGCACGTAGCTGAGAGATCCCTAGCCTTACTCAAAGTTTACAGAGGTATTGAAACAAGCGTTAATAGGAGAGAGGTAAACTCTGAAACGTTATTGAAAGTTTCTGAGAAGATTCCGGGCTATCCCCTACTACTCGAAGCGTACAGGGAGGTCCTGGAAGACTCTATGGACATACAACACGCTGAGGAAATCCTCAAGAAAATAGAGTCAGGTGAGGCAACCCTAGAATTCATAGTCTCACCTGAGGTGCCTTGCCCATTCAGCCACAACTTAATAGTTCAAGGCTATAGTGATGTAGTCTTAATGGAGGATAGGAGAAGAATACTTAGCATGCTATACGACAAGATAATAACTAAGATGAGGAGTAAGGATAAACCATAATCAACGTGGTTATAAGTGAAAGCATCTGGAGCAGCTTATTTAAGGCCGTGTCCACACGTATTTCTTGCTGATTAAGTAGTTGGCTATGAAGCCTACTAGAATACCTAGTGCTTGAGAGAGTAGTGATTCCTTTAGTATGAGGTAGTAAGCAAGTTGTGAGACTACGTACTGTGCTAGGGTGCCCACAGCTGTTGAGACATGATACTTAAGGAATCTCCACCAACGCTTCCCGGACCTCCTCTTCCTGAACGTCCATAAATCATTCCAGATAAAGTTGTTGGTTAAGGAGGCTTCGATCCCTATTATTGAAGCTATGAAGTGCGGTAATGATATTATGTAGGTCAGCAACCATACAACGCCTAGGTTAACGAAAACTCCTGAAGCACCGACTACCGCGAACTTGTAGTAATCTGGCATGATCATGAGTAGTTGCTTCACGTAACTAAGTATTTCTTTTTTGCTTAACTTGGACTCCCCCCTAATCCTTGACCGGAAGACGTACGGTACCTCACATATCTTCAGGTTGCCGTGTTGGGATATTATCTCAAGAAGTATTTTATAACCACTAGGCACGGCTATCTCAGCCTCCTCTATAAGTTCCTTCCTGATCAGGAAGAAGCCTGAGAGAGGATCTTTAATACTTCTCGCTTGAGGCACTAATATTCTAGCCATGTAAGTAGCTCCTAAGGAGATGACACGCCTAATCAGTGGGAATCCCACGGTGCCACCCCCTCTCACGTATCTGGAGGCGATGACTATATCACATTCACTCGCGTTTCTCAGGAGTTCCTTAATTATTTCAGGCGGGTGTTGGAGATCCGCATCCATCACTACAACGTAATCACCGCTACATACTTTAACACCGTCTAGAATAGCTGAGGACAACCCGAGCTTGCCCGCCCTCCTAACTAGCTTCACCGGATACTTACTTGAGAGTTCCATAACGCGTTCAGCTGTTCCGTCAGGAGAGTTATCATCAACTACAACTACCTCATAATTAACCCCGCTTAAAGACGCGTTAATCCTGCTTAGTAATTCATCAATATTCTCCCTCTCGTTATACGTAGGGACAACAACCGAGACAGCAGGTCTAGAAACCGTCACACGACCCTCCTTACCAACATTATCGGGAATTAAAACATAAATCTTCTAACGAAGCATTCAAGACCCATCACCTGTGAGGAATATTTCAGATTCTTAAGTAAAAAAGGTTAGGTCTTCTCTTTCGTTTTTCTAGTCCACGGAATTCTCAGTCCTAAGACGATTATGTCTCTATTAAATATCGCTGAAGCCACGTATATCAGGAGAGCGCACGTACCTACTGAAATGATTATCGAGTATACTATCAGAGATATCTCACCAGACATTAGTGAGACAACATACATGTACGGTAGTGTAGCTATCGTTAAGCCTGCTAAAACTGCTGAGACGGGATTTGGCGGGAGGCCCAAGTACATAGCAACGAATCCTACGCCCATGAAGACGAACATGACCGGCGCTGCCAGCCCGCCAGCGATTCTTTCGTCGCTGACCAGAGATCCTATCATCACGCCTATAGCCCCCGAGAATATCAATCCGAGAACTACAGCTAAGCCAATCACTCCCAGCATCTCCGGACCCAGGAACGTCGTTCCCATTATTATGGGAGGGGCTTGCTCAGCGCTTGCCGCGCTAGAGATCCCGCCGAGGAACATAACGAACAAGCCGATCATGTATACCGCCCCGAACAGTATTGACGCTATTGAAGCGCCGAGTATCTTAGCTAACACGATATCTCTCCTGCGGACGGGTTGAGCTAGTAACATTTCGAAAGCTTTCTCAACTTTCTCTACAGCTACTAGTTGTGAGGCGTACGTGGTATTTATGCCTAGGATTATGCTAACGAGTAGCGGAATAAGTGACGTGAAGACCGTGACCGACAAGAACTCTTCCTGGCTCACCTGCTTATTATAGAATAATATGCTGCCGCTCACAAAAACAGTTTTCTGAGGCTGTAAACTCACGTTGTAGGTAGCGCTTACGGCCAGGGGCAGCAACCTCTCTACAGTACTTGAAATAGCCGTCAGCAACCCCGCTCTTGCCTGAGCACCTGTTAACGAGAAGACGGTTACCTTGACACTACCTCTCAGTATGATCAGCTTGTTAGGTGAGGTAGCGTTTTCTGTAAAGCCTGTCGGTATGACCACACCTATCCCCGCATCTGACACAGCCTTATCTAGCGATTCATATACGCGGACCTTGCCCTCCATAGTAGTATTGAGTAACTTAACTAACTCCTCAACTAGTCTCGTTCTCTCTTCTAAAACCAATCCAATGTTTGATTCTATAACCTCCTTCGTGGCTGACTCCACAGCCCTCCCAGTTATGTTGCCTAATAACCCGTAAACACTTATTATTAGTACCAACCCTATTATGAAGCCGGGGTTCTTGATGAAGGCCTTAACCTCTCTCTTAACTAATTGAGCGAGCGTCATTCAACAACACCTCGCGTCGACTTCATTTTTATGAATACTTCCTCTAGGTTTAGAGCATTCAGCGACTTCTTCAGCTGCTCCGGGGTTCCCTCAGCTATTAATCTCCCCTTATAGAGTATGCCTACTCTGTGACTTAAGTATTCTACCTCAAGCATGTTGTGGCTACTGAGTAGTACCGTGATCCCGTACTGCTTATTATAGTGCCTGATTAAGTCTCTCACGTAAAGAGATCTCTCGACGTCAAGACCTGTCGTCGGCTCGTCTAATATCAGTAGCTTAGGCTTGGAAGCTAGGACCGTGCTGACCGCGAGTATTCGCTTCATCCCCTTACTATACGTCCTGACAGGCCTCCTCAGGTAGTTACCTAAATCAGCTATCTTAACGGCTTCCTCCACCGCCTCCTCCAACTCCTTACCGTTAAACCTGAGTGAGAGCATGAACTTCATGAAATCAAGACCTGATAAGTCACGGTAAGCGCCGGCCTCCTCAGGCAGGTAATTAATCATAGACCTAGCACGTAGTGGTTCCCTCACAACATCCACGCCATACACGTATACACTACCGCGTGTAGGTTTAATTAGGGTAGATATGATTCTTAAAGTAGTAGTTTTACCGCTCCCGTTAGGACCAACCAAGGCGTAAATCTCACCACTATCAACGCTGAAAGACAAGCTGTCAACACCTACGGAATCCCTTCCATAAATCTTAACAAGATTCTCCACGAGAACAGCTCGCTCACTTAAACTAATACTCAACATCACGTCCCCACAGTATGTACGCCTAGAAAATAATTAACGTTTTCTAAATTAGTAAGACCTAATTAAAATTTCTGAGTGATTCACGAAATCTCATGCACGTAAGGTTTTTAAGTTAGGGGGGTAACATAGTTAGGGGGGTAATCTTTGAGATACTTCAACCCGGAACCTAAGAAGAGGAAGGAAGATTTGTTTAATATGGAGAATGAGTTACTTACCTTAGATAGTGGTTTAAGACGTGGTAAGCTGGTGGTGGTTTCTGGTCTTAGAAGATATGGGAAGACTTCGTTAATACTTACGTACCTTAATGAGTCAGGACTTGATTACGTCTACCTAGACTGTAGACTCCTGCCTTCAGGCATGATATCACTAAACTCGTTCTTGAGTTTGCTTGAGGGGGAGTTAAGCAAGTATGGTTGGGCTAAGAAGGTCCTGAGTAATGTTGAGGAAGTTAGTGTTGGTGGTTTCGGGGTTAGATTTAGGGTGAGGAACGAGAGATCCCTGCTAAGCGTTCTACAAGCTCTAGAGGGTAGGGTCTTAGTTCTTGACGAGGCGCAAGAACTTAGGAGGTCTGGATACAGGTTTGATTCGTTAATTGCTTACGCCTACGACCACCTCAACCTAAAAATCATTATCTCAGGTTCCATGATTGGTCTATTATACAGATTCTTAAGAATTAACGATCCTGAAGCACCACTATACGGTAGAGCATTCACTGAAGTTAAAATGAGGAGATTGAATGAGGATGAGTCAAGGCAGTTCTTAATTAAGGGTTTCGAGCAGGAAGGGATTGAGGTTAGTGATGAAGTAATTAACGAAGCTATTAAGAGGTTTGACGGCATCATAGGATGGCTCACTTACTTCGGCTTCGCCGTAACTACTAGCAGGGAAGACATAAACACTATTCACGAGAAAGCTTCTAAGCTTGCTTTAAGCGAGTTAGACCACGCTCTTAAGATATACAGCGTTGGTGAGAGAAGGTATAGGGAAGTATTAAAGATAATCGCATCCCTTGGTAAGGCTAGGTGGTCGGAGATAAAAAGAGGTGTGGAGGCAAGACTAGGGAAAATACCTAACAACACACTAGCCACGATAATTAAAAACCTCATGGACTCAGGATTCATAAAGAGAGAAGATGAGGAATACGAGATAACAGACCCGGTACTCCAACAAGGCATCAGAAAATACTATTAGTTCTTACCTCATGGCTGTATATGTGGAGAGCGGGCTCACGAAGCTGGTTGATGGCAGACCGCTGAAAGCTATTTCCCACTACTGGAGAGCGAGGATAGCAAAGTACCAGTCCACGCTGAATAAGTATGGATTGAAAACCTCTAGGAAGCTTAGGTTGATGCACTCTAAGTGGAGGAGGCAGGTTAAGAGCTACATCGACTCGAGGGTTAGACAAGCTATCGAGTGGCTGTACAGTGTTGGGGTATCAATAGTTAAGGTTGGCTACCCAAAGCACATCACACAGGAGAACGGGAACTTCAACAACGTGCACGTGTGGACATATGGATACCTCTTAAGGAGGATCAGCGAGGTAGCGGAGGAGTACGGGATAACCATAATCTACGTCAACGAAGCCCACACGTCATCCAAGTGCCCGATACACGGGCACGGATGCGGAAAGAGGGTCAAGCGGGGACTCTTCAAGTGCACAACACTAAACAAAGTCTTCAACGCAGACCTAGTAGGAGCATACAACATACTCATAACCCCAAGCCCCACTAGGGGTAATGGGCTGGAGACTCAGCCCGGGATTAAATCCCCACCACGGGGAAATGTAATCCCAAACCACCCCGCCCTAGAAGGAACCCTCGCCCTTTAGGGCGGGGAGGAGGTCAGATAACCACCAAACGAGTAACTCACAGACTCCGTGAGTGCGAGTAGATTAAATAACTTGCTGAAGTAATCCCTAATCAACCACATGACCACACCTACTAAACACCCAAGAAAAATTGCTGAAGCAAAGGTATGTAGATACCCGTGGCGAGGGTAATCGCTCAAATTTAGTAGAATGACTGCTAGAGGTTCTAAATCAATTATGACTGAGGCTATTATCAGAGTAGGCCAGTGGACACGGAATCTAAGCAAATAACCAAGAATTAATGCAGGACCTAGGTGCAACAGCGTGAACGGCATAACTCACCCACTAGGGAACTTCGTTTCTCTTCCAAGTAGCTCTTTCGATTCCTTCTTCTCTGCTCTCATGTGTTTCAGGTGATCGCATAAGTCCTTGAGTAGAGCGTTCTCGTCACGGTACTTCATCACCGGAGCTAATTTCCTATAATCTAAGTATTCAGGCATTCCCTCAATCACGTCTGTGGGCATCCCAGTACCAATTAAGACGTAGGATGGCTTATTCTCAGTATAAGCAGTGATTAGTTCTTGAATACATCCAGCTCCACCGCCGAGAACTACTAAAACATCTGAAGTTCTGACCAAGAATACCGACCTAACCCTGTAGGAAGTCCCTGTCTTAACTACTATAGCTCCTTCAGGGAATTGCACGTCTTCCTGTTCTATGGGTGGTATTATGATGACCTTAAACCCTAACTCAAGAGCTAAGTTAACAACCTCCTTCATCAAACCCCAGTAACCACCAACAACAAAAACCAAGTCGTTAGAGTCGTAACATTCACGCAGCCCTCTAACGATTCTTGAAGCTCTTGAAACTAACTCATCACTAACGCTCCCTGAATGCGCCGCGAAACCAATATATCTAAACCCTCACCACCCCTGAAGAATACTTGAGAATATTCTTTAAATTATTGAGTCTTACCTAACAAGCTAAAACTCCCGGGTTTGGACTCCTTGACCCAGGAAGACTTAACCCACTTGAAGACTTAACTCACTTAAGGTTTTCTTAAGCCCGTCCTTAAGAGGAGTTGGCAAGACCTTAATGAATTTCCTCAACTTACTCACTTCCGCAGCACTGTGCTTTATATCCCCAGGTCTCGGAGACACGTGTATTATCGGCAACTCCTTACCAACTAGTTTTATGATAGTTTTAGCAAGATCCTTAATTGTTACCGGCTCTCCTGAACCGACATTATATACCTCATTATCGAACATGTCTTCCTCAATAAGGAACTCAATAACTCTGGCGACGTCGTCGACGTATATGAAATCCCTCGTCTGTTCGCCGTCCCCGTAGATGATTAGCGGCTCACCATCCAAGGCTCTCTTAAGAAAACTCGTTATGACTCCAGCATATGAGGGGTTTTGGCCGGGCCCGTAAACATTGAAGAGCCTTAAGATCACGTGCTTCAAGCCGTAAACAACCGTGAAATTCCTTAGTATCTCCTCCCCCTGAAGCTTGCTTAACCCGTAAGGTGATCGAGGTCTTGTCGGGTGTTCCTCACTTATAGGTAGCTTCACAGGATCGCCGTAGACAGCTGCTGAACTCAGGTAAATCAGCTTAAGACCTCTCTTAGCACACTCATAACCAACCCTAGCGGTCCCTAAAACATTATTCTCGAAATACTTGAGAGGATCTCTAACAGACTCTTCAACGCTTACATACGCTGCGGTATGGATCACCACGTCAAAACCGTCGTAATCAGTAAAGAACCTCACGTCAGCTTTAATGATAGGAACCCTAAGTCCCTCGAGCCTAGCTAAAGCGTAACTACTCGATCTCTCCATAGAATCAACCACCACAACATCATACCCTCTCTTAATCAAGTAAAGAACTAAATTATGACCAATAAACCCCGCACCACCAGTAATTAAGACCCTCACCCGAACACCCACCCAAATAGGATCGGAGTTTATTAAAAATAATCGATATTGTTACAATCTGAAGGCCTCGCCCTTCAGGGCGGGGAGGAGGTCAGCGCCCTTAAATAGAGTTAGCTCTCTACTTGAGAGCTTAGATAATCTTAGTAAATCGACGCTAGATGAGTGGATTAGAATATGTGTTAAACGTCTATTTTTAACTCACTTCAAGTATAGTGTTTTGGTGGTGTTTGTGTGATGATTGCTGAGGATTATGCATTACTGGGTAATGGTTTCAGGGTGTTCTATAGGTGTTGGCTTCCTGAAAGAGACTTCAAGACCTTAATTATAGGTTCCCATGGCTTTACTGCAAATAGCGGTATTTACTTTAACGTAGGTCTTGAGTTCGCGTCGCTGGGTTATGGTTTCTGCATGCATGATCAGAGAGGTCATGGAAGAACTCCATCCGACATGGATAGAGGGTATGTTAACTCATTCAATGAGTTCTTAGAAGACTTAGAGGCTTTCACCTTGTTCGCTAGAGGGAGATACGGTGGTGAGAAGGTAGTGCTACTTGGTCACAGCATGGGCGGGTTAATAGTACTGCTTTACGCTGGGAAGATTGGCAGGATCGGTGACGCTGTGGTTAGCTGCTCGCCCGCAGTTAAGATACCTATTAAGAAGATTTACAGATTTTTACTAGCTATTTTATCAGCCATAACTCCTAGAAAGAAGATAAGAGTCTCTTCAAGTTCAGGAACCTCAGAAGAGATAGATAAGAATATTATCAAAGACTCCGATCTAGCACTTAAGGAGGTCTCCGCGAGACTGCTCCACGAACTCTTTAAAGCTCAAGAAGAGTTCTGGAGGTACGTCGACAAGATAAGGACGCCAGTGCTGCTAGTACACGGAAAGAAAGACAACCTAATACCTGTGGAGGCCAGTGTGAGAACCTACGAGTCGCTGAGAACGGAGATCAAGGAACTCAAGACCTACGAGAACGTAGGCCATAACATATTTCACGAACCGGGATGGAGGGGGATAATAAAAGACATCACTAAATGGGTCGAGAATTTGTGAGGACCCCAACCTATCTAATTCCTTAGAAGCAACAGCTTCAAGTAACTCGCCTAGCTCCTATTTCTTCCGCGCTTAGGCTAGGTTGAAGTGACTAAACTCCCGTGATTTTAGATTCTAGGGTCTCTTTCAAATGCTTTAGTGTTTAGCTCTTCTTTATGGTTCGCTATCCACTCAGCTAGTTCGTTCACGCTTACTACATATTCTGTCTCTATCCTTAAGTCGTTGTTATGTTCGTGTCTTACGAGGATTCTTACATCAGCTTCTTGGAATGCCGGTACGTCGCTGTAGCTGTCTCCGAAGTATATCACCTTATCAACCCTTAATAATGTCTTAAGTATTCTGATTGCTTCGTCCTTGCTTCTCCTAGCTACATGTATATCCATGAACTCAGCGTAGTCCCCCCATCTCATCACATCATATACTACTAGTCCCTTACTCCTGGCTTTCTCTATCACGTGCTCTAGCTCTCTAGGTCTTCCGGAATTGAGTGACCAGTAAATACTGATCCCTACGGAGACCCCCTGTAAAGTTTTCCCTACTATCATCCCAACCTTCCCAGAGAATTTCCTAGCGATCTCTGTGGCTAATTCCTCGATGTACTTAGGCTTCGTTCCTAAGTAAGCTTCCTCATCAACCACTACGTAGCCCCCTGCAATTATCTCAAGCCCGTAAATACACGCGTAACCGCTTAACCCAGGTATCCTATCAAGCAAGTACTTACACTCCCTCCCGCTAACGACTGCGACGACATGTTCCGAGCTTAAGCTTCTGATAACGCTTACTAACTTTAGGTCAGGACTCCCACCACTAGGGGTGGAAGTTATCGGCGCTAAAACCCCGTCATAATCAAAGAAGAAACCTATCGCCTTGGACATTCCGTAACCACCTCAAACAATCGATCTTCAAGCATTCCTTAATCAACAACGCGTTGAGCATTGACGAGCATCACCTACTGACGATTAAGTAGTTAAGGAGTTAAAAGTTTTGTCACAGGTGATTAACTACACATAAGTTAAAAACCCGTTTTGCGGAATCATTAAACTGGTGATTGTCTTTTGAGTTTAGGTCCTAGCAGAGGTGTAACCCCCGTGCACTTGAGGGTCCGTGAGGGCAAGGTAGCTGAGAGGGTTTTAATGGCTGGTGATCCTGCAAGAGTTAAGTATCTGTCCGAGCTACTTGATGACGTAAGACTTATTAACGAGAACAGGAGCTTCCTAACCTACACGGGTTACTACAAGAATTTCCCAGTGACTATAGCAACACACGGTGTTGGGATGCCTTCTGCCCTCATAGTGTTAGAAGAACTCATAGCTTATGGGGGTAAGTACTTCGTTAGGTTAGGTACTGCGGGCTCCTTAATCAGTAATTTAAGAATTGGTGACGTAGTCTTAGCTACTGGAGCCGCACACTACCCTGGGGGTCTCTTCAAGCAATACTACGGTGAGGACGTGTGCGGTCTCTCAGTCCCTGACTTCACGCTAACCAGGAAGATAGTTGAGGTAGCTGAGGAAAGAGGACTTAAGTACTTCCTAGGACCTGTTTTTAGCAGTGACGCTTTCTACGCTGAAGACCCTGAATTCGCTAAGAAGTGGTCTTCAAGAGGCTTAATCGCTGTTGAGATGGAGTGTGCGGGATTGTTCGCGATCTCACTAATGCGTGGGGTTAAGACAGCGTGTGTCCTCGTAGTAAGTAATTCTCTCGTCGAAGACTTGGGTCACGCATCAGCAGAGAATCTAAGGGGGAAGGCTACTGAGGTAGCTAAGGTAGTCTTAGAAGCACTCACTAGGGTTTGAGGAGAGCACCTACTTATATAATGGGTTGACGTAGTATTTATTAGGTTAAACGAAAGTATGAATGAACTCCATGAGTTAATCGAAAGTGAGATTAAGAGACCCTCAGTATTTATTGATGAGACCGTCTTATATCCTGAATTCATACCTCCAGTAATTAGGTACAGAGATAAGCAATTGAGACAATTAGTGGAGTTGTTTAAGCCTGTCATACTCAAGCCCGGGTCGAGCAGTGTTAAAGTATTGCTAGCAGGACCTGTAGGAACCGGGAAAACCCTTACTTCAATAGTATTTGGGAGAGAGATTTCTAGGGTTGCTGAGAGTAGAGGTATTAAATTGAGGTATGTCCACGTAAATTGTTCTAGGTCTAAGAACTTAGTAGGTATTATCAGAGAAGCTAAGGATTCTCTAGGTCTTCACATACCTGATAGAGGGCTTTCATCTAGTGAGTCACTATTAGCTTTCCTTAAGTTACTTAGTAGAGACAACACGTACTTAATACTGGCCCTAGATGAGTTCGAGTATTTCCTTAACACCGCACCACCTGAAGACAAGCACGCGATAGTGAGAATGTATGATATCACGCGAGAAGACGTGAAGAGAGTCAACATGATATTCATTGCTAGGGGATCGCCGGCTAACGTGTGGTCGAAGGTTGATAGCGTGACCGGGAGTTACTTAATGAAGAATCTCGTGTCTTTCGAACCTTACAGAGCTTCAGAATTGTACACGATACTGAAGGACAGGGTTGACGCGGCTTTTCATCAGGGAGTAGTAGGGGACGAAGTAATAGACTACATATCCAGGATGAGCGGCTACGATACTGGTGGGGACGGGAACGCTAGAAAAGCTCTCGCAGTACTACACGCTGCGGGTAAGCTAGCTGATAAAGAACTTGCGGAAGGTAAAGCAACTCGAGTAACAATAGATCACGTGAGGCAGGTCATAGCTCAAGAATACCCGGCAATAGTTGACCTACTGGATAGCCTACATTACCTGAGCCTCCACGAAATACTGGTTCTTGAGGCGGTCTTACGCACCCTGAAAGACACGGGATTAGATTATGTTCCTATGAGCACCGTTGAAGCAACCTACAATAAAATATGTGAGGAACTGGGTGAGGAACCTAGAAAACACACACAACTCTACGCGTACTTAATGGACTTAAAACAGAGAGGGATAATACTGACTAAGACTTCATTGAAGGGTAAGAGAGGCAGAAGTACCTACGTAGGCTTCGGGGCAGCCCCCCTAGAAACCGTGTTACAGAAGCTAGACACAATGATAAAGCAGTTGAGGGTTAGATAGTGTGTGCTCAGCTAGACGAACTACTCTCCAGTAAGGCTAGAGTTAAGGTACTTAAAGTTATCTTAGAGAGGGGTGAGGTAAACATTAACCAAATAATTAAGGAGACGAGACTCAACTACAAGACAGTACACAAACACGTCAATTACTTAGTTAACGCAGGCCTCGTCGAGGAAGTTAGGGTAGGTAGGTTAAGACTGTTAAGACCTAACTGGCTCAACCCGAAGACTAGAAAACTCGAAGAATTCTTCAGTATCTTCTAAGACCTTGTTTTCTTGACGAATGAATCTAGCCCGCTCTTAGCCTGCTGTGTTTTCCCAGATCTCTCATCCTTCTTCCCGGTTTTTTGAACGTCTTCCTTCCTCGTCTCCGATTTCCTCGCTTCAGTTCTTATAGTTTTCCTTAACTCCTTAACCCTAGCAATTATCTTATCGCTCTTGTCTTGCGAGAGGTATTTAATCATAGGCTCCGTTAAGTTGAGTGAGATGGCTATTCTAGCTGCTTCCTCAACGTTATTCTCGAAAATTACCTTGATATATGGCAACACATCTTTCAATACCTTAGCTTTAGAAGCGTGTATGCGCGCACCTATTATGCTCGCTATGCTATCTCTTAAAGCTCTAGCTTCCTTAGTTTGAGACATTAACCTTATCTTCTCTGGGAATTGATACTTGACCCACCTAAACTTAGACTTAGGGTCGTTTTTAGGGGCTAGAGCAACACCCGCAGTCATTAACTCCATCACGTAAGTCAGTAAATCCCAGGAACCAGACCTGACTATGCGCCCTCTGTATACGTCAGCTTTAGCTAAGGCCTCGTAAGCTCTCCACAAATCCTCAGGATCTGATATCTGTCTAGGGAGGTTCTCGTTTATCCACTCCATCAGCGTATCCGGGTCCAGATCTGTTTGAGTAGCGTTAAGCTTAGCTTGCCAGACATACTTAGACCAGAAAATCTTACGCACGACCTCAAACGGTTCCAGGATCCTATCCCTAGCTCTGAGAAGTTGCTTAGCGATCTCTTCAGTAACCTTACCACCCCCCTCAGCAACAGCTTCCAGGTCATTAATAGCTGATCTCAGATCCCCTTCAGACTTCTCCGCGATGAAGTCTAGTGCTTTCTCGTCGCACACAAGCTTCTCGGCAGCACATATTCTCCGCAGAACCTCCAACACATTACTCTTGCTAAGCCTCTTAAACTCAATCATTACTGAGAGGTCTCTGAGAGGTCTGAATGCAAGGTCCCAAGGATTATTAGCTGTCATAATCACCGGGTTCTTAGTAGTCTCAATTAATTCCATGATAGCTTCTATAGCACCCGCGTCAGCGCCTCCAGCTAGTGCTAAGCCATCGATCTCGTCAAGCAATATGATCCTCCTACTAGCGAAGAGACCTCTCTGAACACTAGCCAGCTTAGCTATCCTCTCAATATCTTGTTCTCTCCTGTAATCGCTGGCGTTCATCTCGACTAGCTGGAACCCATACTCCCTACATAGAGCCTCAACAATCGATGTTTTGCCAGAGCCTGGCGGACCGTAAAACAGAGCGGCCTTCTTCTCGGGCCTGCCTGAGAGCCACCCCTTAATCCAAGCCTTAATTTTCTCGACTGCCTCATCCTGATTAACGAACTCGCTCAGCTTCCTGGGCCTGTACTTTATTACCCAAGGAACCTTACCTACCGACACGTTTAGGAGCTACCCCCACCACCTTCTTCCCTATAACGGCTAGCCTAGCTAGGAGAGCGTCAAGCTGTATCTCCTCGTCAGCACCCTCAACAAGCCTGAACTGAATCTCCCCTACGTAGTCCGCGAGCTCTACCTTGACATCCTCAGGTAAATCAATATCGGACGACGTTATCTCCTTATGTATCTGCTTTATTACGTCAATCCCTGAAAGCCCGTAAGTAATCATCAGCGACCTCAGAATATTCCTAGCCTTAATGAAGTCACCGCTTAACGCAGTCTTAATCATTTCCTTGATTTCCTTGGGGTGCGCCAAACCAACGACCTTATAGACGTTGGAAACACTTACCTCACCTAAGGCGGCGGCAGTCTGAAGTATGTTTATAGCTTTCCTCATATCACCCTCGCTTAAGTCGTATATGGTGTTAAGCGCGTCTTGGTTACACTTAACACCCTCCTTACCGCAAATCCATGAAAGCCTCCCCACAACATCCTCCCTACTTAAAGGCACGAACCTGAAGACAGCACATCTAGATTGAATGGGCTCTATTATCTTGCTCGGATAATTAGCTATCAAAATAAACCTGGTGGCGGCCACGTACATCTCCATAAGTCTCCTAAGAGCTTGTTGAGCGTCGGCAGTCATATTATCTGACTCGTCTAGAAGTATGAGCTTAAAGGGCACGTTACCCGGCGTCTTAGTCCTAGCAAACTCCTTAACCTTAGTTCTTATTACGTCAATACCTCTCTCGTCGGAAGCGTTTAGCTCCAGTAAATAAAGCCTGTAATCACTCCCGTAGAGGTCGTGAGCGAATGCGTGAGCCACAGTGGTCTTCCCGGTGCCCGGAGGGCCTGCGAAGAGCAAGTGAGGTGTGTTCTTCTCCTTAATGAATTGCTTTAACCTGATCACGACCTCCTCCTGATTCACGACCTCGTCTAATGTCTTAGGCCTGTATTTTTCAGTCCACAGTAACTCTGCCAAAACTTTGCTTGCTTCCTCCTCACTCAAATCAAGCACCCAATAAATAACTACGGGCGCAGAATTTATAACATTTCAATCACCAAGAACTCCTGCAAGTAATGCTTAAGAACCCCATATCAACCCACTACTTTCTTGAGACACCGAATCTCTCAATCACTGAAGCGTGGAGAACCCTACCCTCAACCTTCTTAACCACTACCTTCACTTTCTCCCCTAAGACCGCTCTAGGGATCACGACCTTAAAGTCATTGTAGTACCCGACACCCCTACCCTCCTCATCTACCTCAATTATCTTAACTGTTAGCTCATCACCTACTTGCGGTGTTTTAGACTTGACGTTCTTGTCGTAGTATATGCTGAACCGCTGAACGTTAACTGAGTATGGGTCAGAATAATTCCTGTATTTAGTCATTCATTCCACCATCCTACTTAGACACGCGAACATGTATTTTACACACAATATATCTAGTGTGTTAAGGCTTATAAATAGAAACCGAAATAGAGGAGTGTGAGTCACGCTTATGAGGCCGCCCGTCTAGCTATTTGAAGAATCGTGTACCTCTTAACTATTAGTTTTAGTGAGTCAAATAAACACTTAAGCAATTTCGTCGTCAGCGGGTCACCGCCTTGAGTCACCCTAACCTTAAGCTTCCTGTAGACAGCTCTACAGAGCAATCTGCCGTTAGAGTCAAGTATCAGCACCTCACCACTTACCCTTTTCTTGAGATTGAGCGTGAAGGAAGCCTGAATAATGAAAGAATCTTCCGGAACTAACACTTTATGAACCTCTGCTGAACCGACAGAATACGTTGGTCTTGCGCTAATCCTGTCCACTACCTCATAACTCACTCTCTCGCAGTCCTTGTTGAGGACTAGGTATAGCGTTGTTCTCTTATGTAGGTTACTCTTGCTCCTCGACCTCTCCACCCTCAACTCCAGGAGCTTCCTCAACCTCTTCAGCCTCTAAAACCTTAAATTCCTTAACACCCTTAAGAACTACCATTAAACCCTCCGTGAAGCTGTACGGGGTGATCCTGACCTCCTCAACATTACTAAAATCTAGGGTGATTCTACGTTTACCTGAAAACTCCCTAAAGTTAATCAGCCTACCTAGTGAGTCATAGAAAGAAACCTTGACGCAGTCTTTTTCGTAGTGAACTATCACAGATTCCAGACCACTCACCTATAAGAGTAGTGTGTAATCCTTAATTAACGTGTGTTTTGACTGGTAAGGCTTCACACACTTAGAGTAGCTTAAGGGTCCCTGTTATCTTATCTACTAGGTCTTCGGGGGCGGGACCTATACCTACGGCGGTGATAGTGCCTTCCGGGAGTTCCGTTAATCCCGCGTCAGATATGAGAGATGCTGGAAGACCGGATCTCACAGCTTCTTCGTAGAAGCTCATTAACTCTCTTAAGCTACTCACCTTAAGAACAACCTTCTTCTGCCCCTCCCTAAGCCACTCCTCAACCCACTCCCTCCTATACTTCAACGCCTCCATGAGCGCGGACACTGAAGCATGCGCTACCTGAACCGCTAGCTTACCCTTACTCATCTCTATATCCGTCCGGACTAGTATTACCTGCTTATGCTTGAAGGACACTAAAGACCCCCACTCACTTGAGTCAACTTCTCAATGATTTTATTCAACGCCTCAAAACTCTTACTCTCAACACAACTAACCAAGACATTCATGTTGGTTGCTTCAACCCTCTTAGCCAGATTCCTACATTCAGTTATGAACGTCCTCTTATCAACCTCTAGCAAATAATACTGCGAGCCTGGAACCCTTTTAATAGTCAAGTCTCGGTGAATACCCGCAGAAATAAGTAACTTACTGACAGCCTGATACTCAGCAGAAGTAAAAATACTGAAGCCGTAATTCCTCAAATGACTCACTATCCTATCCCTGAGATCAGCAAGCGTGGACGACCCCATAGCTTAACCTCATTCTTTAATAGAGATGGAGCTAAAAATTCTTACAGTGTTTTATCTGACCTCCTCCCCGCACTAACGGGAACCCTCACCCTTCAGAACGGGAAGGTTTGGGATCACATCTCCCTGTTTCCGGGGATTCAATCCCGGGCCGGGCCTCCGGCCCGTTACCCCTACTCCTCACGAGCTCGAGGCAACGAAACTCTTCATATTCTTTCATGGGTTTAAGAAAGTTTCCCTCAGGTATTTTAAAGTCTTGAAGTTCCTTCATCCTTTAATAGGTTGTCCTCATATAGGAGGGCCTAGTAACTCACGTAAGAAGACTGTAGCGTAGGTTGATGGTTTTAATATGAACTTAAGTAATGCTTTGTTATCGGTTTCTTCATGCGTGTAGTTGCGTAGGGTGAAAACCACCTCACGGTTATTCCTGCTTAAGTGTTTTAAGTAGTTACTCCCAGGGTTGATTGACTTAAGCTCTTCCTCCACTGCTTTGATGGTCTCGCGAGAGCATTCGTCAACTAAGTTAAGGTTGGGTCTAGGTAACGGCATGACCTCACACTTAAGTGCTAAGACGTCAACACCCCCTAATTGAGTGGCGAGCTTACTTAGAGCTAGGTTGAATAAGTACGATTGGTATGCCTCAACATACATCCTAATAAGCCACTTATCGATTAAGTTCAGAACTTCTGAGACGCTCATACCTCTCAACAATCCCTTAATCAAGGACCTCTCTACATCGAAGTTTCTTGGGAAAAGTCTTAAAGCCTCTCTCAAGTCCCCCTCCTCATAAGACTTCCTAGCCTCAATAACTCTTTGAGTTTCCGTAGGGTATGGATTTCCGAGAATAAGATCTAGCGCTTTCTCCACGTTATTTTCGAGAAGTGCTTTGCCGATAAGATGTGTTACGGGTCTCCTAACACCAAATCTTTGATACCCGTAATAATTTAAGAAGGTAATCCTGTCTTGTGAGTTCTTTAACTCCCGAAGTATTTTAAAGTCATCCTCACTTAAGTCTTCAAGTAAGACCTCAAAGTAATTTCCTTCTAAATCTCCCCTCCTCAACATGGAATCAGCTACTCCGTGAAAGAATAGGGTTACCTTACCATCGAGAAACTCATAACACTTCTTGAGTTTCTTACCGGGAGAGCACTTAACGGTGATGAACTGACACGTAAAGCCTTCAGCGTCTTTAATACCTGCGTAAGAAGTTTTAACACCTAAAACTCTTGAAATAGTCTTTAATGCTTCAGACATTGAAACGTCTTCTTTACACATGACATACTTAATAATCTCGAACCCGCTGCAAGCAAGGTCCTCGCAAACCACGCCTACGGGCATTGCTTGAAGGCCGTCTACACCAACCTCATAAACCTTAAAGGATTGACTACTCTTCAAGAACTTAACTCTCTCACTAAGTCTCAGCTCAGGCCTGCTATAGACAAGCATGCCGACCAGCACATCCAGATAATTGTTAGATACTGAAATAACCATATCAAACTACCTTTATGATCAGGGCCTACTCCACACACAGCGTTAAATCTGGTTGCGGAGACGCGGAAGTCTCGAATTCTTCGGGGTTCAAGTTAAAACTCATTCCGGTTCTACTATCACGGCTGTCCCGTAAGCGACCATCTCCGCTGCACCGCTCATTATCGAGGAAGTAGCGAACCTAACTCCCAGAACTGCGTTAGCTCCTAAAGCCTTAGCTTTCTCAATCATCCTAGACAGTGCTTCATTCCTTGATTTAGCTAAGAGTTCAGTGTACTCAACTATCTCTCCCCCAGCTAAATTCCTGAAAGCAGCGACTATATCCCTGCCAATATTTCTCGCTCTAACGGTGCTACCACTAACTATTCCGAGGACTTTCTTAACCTTGTAGCCTGGAAGGAACTCTAGGGTAGTGACTAAGACCTCCTCACTGCTCACCTCACTCACCTAATAGTGAGTTCTACCGTGCTTAATAAATGATGTGATGAGCACAGGTATTAGCTTATCATAATCAAGTAACCTAACCTCACTCAACCCTAACTTAGTGAAGGACTTAACTAACTTATAATACCCTCCAATACTTAAAATAATTTCGTGAATGCGATGTTGCGTCTTTAGAAGACTAGCTAATCTCTCATACTTGCTTAGCATTAAGTCTTGTTTTAGTGATCCCTTACGTAAGGCGTCTCTTAAGGCCTCTGCCTCCTTAGCCAAGGAATAGATACCACCTCTGCTCAAAGGCTTGATTAACGATGCTGCATCACCTACTACCAGATAATTCCTGCCGATAACATTCTCGCAAGGCTCGTCCATAGGTATTATGCCACCGAAAAATTCCTTGAACACGTAATTTGATGTGGTGCTGAAGACTTTCTTAGCTAAATACTTAAGTAGTAGAGCGGCTTTCTTGGATGTCGTTACTAACCCTAGAATTACGTGCTTCTCATCTAATGGGATAACCCACCCAAACCCGTCAGGCTCGAGAAAAGAACTCACAATAACCTCAACATTTTCAGGACTCTTGCTAATCTTTAAGACAGCTTGAGGTCCCAGCACGTATTTTCTCACACGACATAAATCAAGTGATTTAGTGAGTCTCCTGCTAGCACCCTCACTAATAACCACTAAGTCGTAGTGGCGCGTCCCCCTACTAGACCTAAGGAGGTTTCTACCTAGGTCTATGTTGGTGACCACGGTCCTCGTGCTTACCTTCCCTCCCAAGCTAGTGACTACCTCACACAAGCTTTTCTCAATCCCTACCCTATCAACTAAATACACAGGTTTCCTGAAACCGAGTCTCAGAGCTTCACGTACCCCCACATCCTCAACCACCTTAACGACATACTCAGAGAATCTGTTTGTTATATGCTCCTTAACGAGCCCGCCAAGAAAACCCACGACGTAATCGCTGACGAGACCGCTGCAATGTCTTGGCAAACCAATAACGTCATGCTCCTCAAACAACTCTACATCAAAGCCTCTCCCAATCATAACGTAGGAAGTTAACAGACCACCGAGACCCGCACCAACAACTAAGACCTTCCTCAAATCCATGTCGCGCACCATTAATTACCTATCCGATCCTACTTTACTCACACAAGATAATTATTGCTTATTTTTTACTTACATCATTAAGTTGCCCACTTATAAAGAATCACGCAGTGAATTTGAGTATGTTAAACCAGGTCTTACTATACAAACTACCCTCACGTGATTAGTGAGGATCTCGTGTGAGATCCGTTGACTGCGAGCGGGGATGAACGTTGATGATATCTATGTTAGGGACCTGTCTATTACGTCAAACAGGTATCTTCTTGCTTTCAGAGCTTTCGCTATGTGTTCGAACGCTTTAAGAGGGTTTGTGTGCTTACCGCACGAGTAGACGTCTACTGTCGCAAAAGAGTATTCAGGCCATGTATGGATAGATATGTGTGACTCTAGTATTATAGCTACTACGCTGACTCCAGGCCCCATATACCACGCTCTGACGTCTAGGAGCGTCATGTTACCTAGTCGAGCAGCCTCAACAACGGTTTTCTTAAGAAATTCCGGGTCTGAGAGGAGTTCTGGATCACACTCATAAAGATTGCCGTAGACATGCTTACCGTAAACCCTGGCTTCAACATTTTTTCCACCCGTACGCATCACTAACTCGAGCTCCACCCCCCGCACCTCCATATAACATTCTAACGAATGTCTTATAAATTTTACCCCCCATAATCCTCCCCCTAATGTATTAATATAAACATTACATTAAGTGCTTAAATGCTTATTGAGTTTTTATAATAAGATTTTTTAATAATTTTATTCTGTGTAGCTTCTGATGAAGTGAGTATATAAAAACCTATTATTGAATGGTTTGTCGGTGGTTGGGACGCTAATATCGGGTTATGAAATACTTAGGTATGTGAGGGAGGTGTTGGACGTCGATATTCAGTTACAGCCAGCAGGCATTGATTTGAGGGTATCTCAGATATTTAGGTTCAGGAGTGCCGGGGTGTTAGGTTTTAATGAGAGGAGATTGCCTGAGTTTGAGGAAGTATTTCCTGAGAACGGGTATTGGGATCTGAATCCAGGAGTCTATAAAATAAGGTTTGCTGAGGTTGTTGAGTTGCCTCAAGACGTCTTAGCGTTATGTTTCCCTCGCTCATCATTGCTTAGGTCTGGTGTCTTAGTTTCCTGCACTGTATGGGATCCGGGGTATGTAGGTCGTGGCGAGGCTTTAATGCACGTAGTGAATCCTCACGGCGTTAAATTAGGGGTGGGTTCCAGGGTAGTTCAGCTAGTTTTCTTCAAACTTAATAAAGCGGTGGAGAAAGCGTATGAAGGATTCTACAAGGGTGAGAATCTTTGAGTCTGGAAGTAATTAACTACTCGTTCAAGAGGGTGAGCCTACGTGAGCACTCAATAGGATTAATCATCCCCTACCTGAGAGGGGCGGTGAACACGTTTCCTAGGGACGACTTCACGAACCCTGAGTACTACCCACCTAAGAACACAGATCGTGAGAACGCATTAAGGTACTTTATATTTATGGTGGCTATAGATCACAGAACCGGTAGGCATAAACCCTACGAAGCTTACATGAATTCAAGACTCTACCACGGCGCTGACCTACTCTACAAGCTAGGGTCGAGAAAATTCTCGGAAGACCCGAGCTTTTTCTCCCCCAACAGGATGGCTGAGATCAGCGCTGATGAGGTTAGGGAATGGTTAAGTGTTGGGGGAGTTAACGAAGTGACCGTTTGGGATCCTGAAGTACGTACAGAACTCTTAAGAGATTTGGGTAGGGGATTGATTAAGTGGTTTGAGGGATCCGTTACCAAACTCGTCGATAGATCAGGCGGTTACTTAAGGAGCCATCCTCAAGGACTTGTCCAGTTAATGAAGAGATTCAAGGCTTACTCAGACCCCGTGGAGAAGAAGACCTATTTATTCGTTAAGTTCGTGGAGAGAAGGGGGCTGATGAATGTAGTTGATGAGTGGAACAAGGAAGTCCCAGTAGATAACCACTTAACTAGGATCGCTCTCAGACTAGGTCTCGTGAGCCTTGAAGAAGACCTCATCAAGAAAATCAAGGGGAGAGAAGCGTTCACGTGGTCTGAAGACGTGATGCTCAGGCTAGCGGTGAGGTCGGCTTATAAAGTATTGTCTAGGACAGCCTACTTAGACCCGTTTATCCTAGACGATTTCTTATGGTATTTTGGTAGGAGGGTGTGCACTAGGGAGAAGCCGGCTTGCGTTGTTAGGGGGGAATGCCCCCTCCTCAAGGTCTGCCCGAGTAAGGAGAGCCCTGAAGAAATAGTAGAGCACTACTACGTAGACACGTACTATTACTGAGGTGTTCGTTTGTGGGTGAGTGGGGGGATGTGAGAAAGTTGATCAAATCACTTAACGAGGATCAGCGCAAGACCCTCAAATACTTTTGTGTTAATAGGTCTGTGGGCGAGCTACTAGCTTTGAAAGAGCTTCAAGCACTGCATAAGGTTAAAGAACCCGGCAAAGCCATAGCAAAGCTTGTTGAGCTAGGGGTATTAATAAGGGGACAAGGATGTTATAGTATATCTAAGTCTTTCCTCAACGCTCTTAAGGAGGCTGGAGTGAGAATTGAGGAGCTTTAAGGATAAGCTTAAAGCATACTTAGAACTCTTGAGAATACATAACGTAATAACAGCGTTACTGACCACGTTGATAGGTTGGTTAACCGTGAGAGTTGAGATAAGCACGCTCCCAAGCACCTCCTTAATAGTCCCGCTACTTGCCGTAGGCTTGGTATCAAGTGCTGGCTACGTAATCAACGATTACTTCGACGTGGAAGTAGATAAGGTGAACAAGCCTTACAGGCCGATACCCTCAGGCAGGGTCTCGCCTAAGGAAGCTCTATACCTGACCCTCGCATTAATAGTGGTCGGCGTCGCGCCCTCCATAACCGTGGGTATCTTCACCGCGACATTCGTTATAGTTAACACGTTGCTGGTTATCTTATACTCTTACAGAATTAAGGAGTTAGGCTTTATAGGGAACGTCGTTGTGTCCCTTGAAGGCGCTTTCACCATAATATTAGGTGCTCTCACCTCATCGGAACTAATCAAAGACTTAAGCTACGTCAGGTTCTCGGCAATTCCCGCAATCTACGCTTTCACCTTACTCCTAGCTAGGGAGATAATCAAGACCATAGAGGATATGAGAGCTGACGAAGTAAGAAACGTGAAGTCTCTGCCACGCGTTATAGGGGTTTCTAAATCCTCTATCGTCGCTTTCTTGCTTCAGATATTCATAGTGTGTATTTCGCTCGTTCCGTTTTTAGTAGGGTACGGCTACTTATACCTAGCATTAGCTCTAATAACTGATGTCCTACTAATCTACTCAGCAATCAACACACTCAAGCTTAAGAGAATCAACAACCCGGAGTTAATGGCTTCTAGATTAAGGAGTGTTCTCAAGCTAGCTATATTCACGGGAACAACAGCTTTCGCTGCAGACCTCCTCTACAGACTTGCGCTCACTTCCTAAGTCTTGAGTTTAACAGTCTTGACATTTTGACCCCAAGTATCAGCGTACACTAACCTCACGTAAACCTCCTTACCCCTCAGGTCCTCAGGAGAAGTTAGCCTTAATTCCGCTGTCTCCCCAGGTCCTAAATCCCTTAACTCATTCCTAGATAGCGTTCTACCTTCACACAAAGCTATTATCAAAGCTTTATCAAGCCTTAACACCCCCTCATTTCTCACCGAGACCAGAATCTCCTTGCTGTCGGTCAAGAAAGCGTCGAAAGAGGCTTGAGGTGATGGCGTGAGTGGTCTGTAAACAAGTAAGTCACTCAAGATCAGCGGTTTAGGAACGTCGCTTCTCCTCAACGTTATAGAACACCTACACTCTTGAGATGCTTTAAGCTTCTTTAAGGAAATCTCGGAAACACCGATTAACTGAGTAATTGGTGATTCATTACCGCAGGTTAAGAGTACCTCAGAAGTTCTTGAAGGAAACTCGGCAACTATCTCAACACCTAATTCATGCCCCACACACGGGTGCGTGATGACGTATTCCTCACCTTTCTTGAGGATCAGCACCCCTGAGTAGTAATCCACTAACACCTCAGTATCGTGAGACTCCGCAACACCAACCAAGCTAACGGAAAGTACCTCAATCGCTTTAGAGGTCTCCGTAGAAAGCTTAAGTAAATACTTTCCCGGCTCCTTAATAATCTGCGAGACGTCAAAGATTTGAAGAGCGTACATTACTTTCTCTAAACCCACTAATACTTGAGGCTTGAATTCCCTAGTAATATTAACTGAGTTAACCGAGACTCTCCACGGGAAGGACTTAGGCTTTAAGTCTTCACCCCTAAGTAAGATAGAGATGTAAGACATGCTTAGCTTACTATCAACTGAAACACTCAACTGAATACTCCTCGGATTACCGTAACCTCCAATAATGCCTGGCATCAAGTGAGTCACTCTGTAAGGCAAACCCCTATACGCGCCTGAAACACACTTTATTAACTCTCCTAGAGCCAACGACTACACCCTAAATATCATATATACTATGCGGGACGCATAAAAACTTAATACTTCAACCACCTTCGAATACTACCATACTTAAGAATCCTTCACTAGGTATCGTCAACCTTTTTAGGAGCTAACTTCTTGAGAGCTCTTAGAGCGGCTAGCCTCTCCCTCCCCTCAAGCCTTGCTTCATTCACTAACCTGATGAGTTCCTTAATAACAGTCTCAGCTACCCCTCTCTTGACAGGGTACGGCACTCCGTCCTTACCCCCTATAGCGTAAGCATATTTAAATGGTGAGAAACTATGTGTTACTACATCTCTCAAAGACGGGGGCTCTCTGTAAATCAACTCTGAGATGAGTGATAAGGCTCTGACCACCTCAGCACCTAAGCCCTCAACCAAGAGTAGTTCCTGCATATTTTTAGGTCTTAACTCATACGCCTTACCTAATTTCTCTAAAATTCTTGAGTCTATGGCTACTGGTCTGTAGTAGGGTATATTACTTTGTATCGGTCTAGGGGGTTTAAGACCCGTAAGCGTTTTAAGTCCTTTAAGATACGTGTTAACCACCTTGAGCTCGTTTACTATCTTCCTAGGATTCTCACTAACCAAATCTACCAAGACTTTCCTAGACCCTATTGACTCGTTAGTGGTTAGGTTCAGCGGCATCGTGGTGATGTCTGATGCGACCCCCGCGTGAGACTCTAGTGTCGGGTCCCTAGACATAAACCAAGCTAAGTGATATCTCCTAGCGATCTTCAGGTTTGTGTTCATCCCCTGCTGTATCACAACCCAATTACCCTTCTTATCGAAGAGTAGTGAGTGATGATATAGGGTGAAACCGTCTTGTAAGAGTACTGAGTCAGTCTTAGCCGCGAGCTTAGATACCTTGATTAACTCGTTGGAGGAAGCGCTACTCAGCCCTATCTCATCCCCATACTTAACTATCTCTTCCGGCGTCTTCCTAGAAGTAAGTCCTTTACCTCCAGCAACCCTCACATCACCGCCTATCTCCTCTAAAGCTGTCTTAATCATGGCTGTGGTCACGGTTGTCGAGCCGCTACTGTCCCAGTCCATACCTATGACGTTATTGAACGCTTGAAACCACAGAGGGTTTGAGAATCTTCTTAAGACTTCCTCACTACTAAACTCTATCAGCAGTACTTCCAAGATAGCTCTAGACAGCTTAAGCATTAACCTAGCAAGCCACGGAGGTACGTGACCACCGTGTAAAGGTAGGTCAGCTACTCCTGACACGCTACCCATTACTCTCATCTAAATCATTGTTTCAAGACTTAATAAGCTACTTTTTCCTGACCCTGAGCACTGCCCCCTCAACACCGACCACGACCACCTCGCTACCTCTAGGTATCTCCTCATCTGAGGTAGCTTTCCAATACTCACCCTCAACTATTACGAAGCCTGTCCTCCCAGGACCTAAGTCGTCAAGCGCTCTCCCGACCTTACCGGTCGGTAAGAACTCGTAAGGCTTCTTCCTCCTGACTTTTATGACCTTAAACATGAGTATGCCGAAGAACCCCCCTAATATCACTGAAGTACTTATTATGAACGTCCTTAAAGCGTTTAAGTACTCCTCGGAAGGAACTAACCCGCTAGGCAGGTACGTGGGCAGAAGAGCGAAGCCGAAAGCCAGCAAGATAATCCCGCTAATCCCTACTATCCCGAAACCCGGTAACACGAATAACTCTACAGCCAGTAACACCCCGCCCAAAATTATCAGGAATAACGAGACTAGGTTGGGATTGAGACCGCTACCCGCTAACCCGAGAAGCAAAAATAGGAGAGTTAGCGGAAGCACAGTTATCTTTCCACTAAGTAGAGCGAATATCGTTCCTAAGAGCCCTATCGTGAGTAGCACGTTGAGTACCGTGGAGTTCTCAAGTAATGAGAGCAATCTCGACCTAACACTGCAAGCATAGAACTCCAAGCCCGACTCCTCGATCTCTAACCTAACCACCACACCAGATACTGAAACCTCGTAACCTCTTATAGTCTTCAGCAGTGTTGGGAGATCCTGTGCTATGAAGTCAGCCACACCATGGGAAACTGCTTTCTCAGCATTCACCGTAGTAGCCTTAATCACGAAATCTCTCACGAGGGTCTCGTTTCTTGACCTAAGCCTCGCGTAATTCAAAGCCTTCTCGACGACGGGATTTATTATCTTAGACTCGTTAACGAACTGAATCTCCCCAGTCACAGGGTTTATCATGACTGGCTGCATAGCCCCGATGATTGCTGAGGGGTGGAGCGCTATGATGTTAGCCGGGAGTATTATCATGGTCCCCGCGCTCAACGCCTTACCACCACTAACGTAAGCTATCGTAGGCACTCTCGAGTTACTCACGGCGTCCCCGATCGTGTAGGCAGCGTCTAAGTAACCGCCGTAGCTATCAACTAAGTATATTAATGCCTTACCCTCGCTCTCTGCCTTACTTAAGGCGTCTAAGAAGCACTCCTTAACCCCGCTATCTATCACATCCCACGGAGGCTTAATCTCAACCACTATGGCTTTAGTTATTGATCCAGCTATCTGAAGACTTAAGGGATTGGATGCCTCGGTAGTGTGTAGCGGGGTTACGAGTATTAGCAGTGCTAGAATAACTATTGTTTGAGCAAAAACACATGAAAGCTTGATCTTAGGTGTCGGCACCTCCTAACTCACCGCTCCTCTCTCTCTTTAAGAGCTTTATACATCGCCACCGTCTTACCTACGTCCGTAGCCCCGGTCTCCGTAACTACTACTAAGGCTTTCTCTCTAGCTATCTCTATGAGGGTCTGAAGTTCTCTTAAGCGGAGGGCTGTCGGGTGTTGCTCGTACATTGACGCGGCCTCAACCAGTACTGCGGAGGCTTGTCTCTCACCCTCTGCTTCTATTATCCTAGCTCTCCTCCACCTCTCAGCCTCAGCTTGCTTAGCCATAGCTCTCATGAGCTCCTCAGGTAATTCTACGGACTTGAGGGTTACTGCCGTAACCTTAATACCCCAAGACATGGCTGTCTCATCGATTATGTCTTGTATCCTCTTATTTAACTCGTCCCTCTTCTGCAGTAGGTCGTCTAAATCTACCTGACCTATCACGTCTCTCAAAACTGTTTGACCCAACATCATTATCGAGTAGTGGTAGTTGCTGACCTTAGTTATCGCCGCTATCGGGTCGACAGCTCTATAGTATATTACCGCGTCAACCTTGACGCTCACGTTATCCCTAGTTATTATTTCTTGCTTGGGAACGTCAACGGTAACAACTCTTAAGTCAACCTTCATTAAGTTGTCTACGAAAGGTATGATTAGTATTAATCCAGGTCCCTTAGCTCCCACAAGCCTCCCTAACCTGAAGACCACCGCTCTCTCATACTCTCTAATGATTTTTATGCTAGCGTTTAGTAGGGGGATGACTATTATTAGAACAACAAGTATTAATACGATCTCAGTTAGTCCTATAGGCATTAACGCCACACCTCAATTACATAATCTGTTACGGAATATTTAAGTTGGTGCTTGTGGAATTAAATAAGGTGGTTGAGGTAGTTAGGAGTAGGTCGAGGGGTTACAGAGCTGAGAGAGAGTTAGTTCATATCCTGTGGAGGTTAGGATTTGCTGTGATGAGAGCCCCGGCAAGCGGTGCCAGAATGAGGAAAGCCGAATACCCTGACGTGGTAGCGATAATGAAAGGGAAAGTCGCGGTCTTCGAGGTTAAGTCAAGAGCCAAGCTCTCAGGACTATACGTAGAGTCGGAACAAATCAAGAAACTACTAGACTTCGCCGAGAGAGCTGGCGGGATACCGTACATAGCTGTCAAGATACCTCACAAAGAATGGAGATTCATTAAAGTCATGAAGAGGATAGATGAAGAAAGTAAGACATATAAGGTAAGCAAGGAAGACATAGAGAAAGCTCCTGGAATTGGAGGAGTGTTAGCGGACTTAGGACTTATGAAGACGTTATCAGAGTACCTCAAAGAATCAAGTTCATAGAAAGCAGTAGGTCTCCCGGAATTTTATGGTTAACCCCCGTGTAGGGGTGGTAAAATATCTATTACGTCCCCGTCTCTTATCAAGGCTTTATCACCTCCCAGGAACATCACGTGCCTACCGTTAATCAGCACACTAACACCCCTCACCACAACCCCTTCCTCACCAATCATGATGTAATTGCTTAATGCAGGATACTCCCTCAGGATTTCCTTGATTAAATCAACAAGTAAGGTCTCGTTAGATTTAAGGTCAAGCTCTAATCTCTCCTTAACTACTTCCTTAAGTACCCCGTAAAAACGTATTATTATGGTCATATCATTCCCCTAAAAACATAGGACATTTTAAGATTAACTTTACGTCTGTATTAGATCCCGTAAACCAACTCTATCTAGGGTCTCCTTAAGCGGAACCCCCTCAGAATCCCATCCTCTCTTGCTGTAGTACATGTCAAGCATTTTCTCAAAGTCTTCTTTAGTTATTACCCAACCCGTATCTTCTCTGGGTTTGTGGAATCTGGGGGGCAATGAATCGTCTTTCCTCCTAACACCCTCCCTAACATTGAATAGTCTTGATAGGTTGTAGATTCTCTCACCTAATTTGAGGAAGCTCTCCTCATCATAGCTGAACCCCAGAGTATTAAGCATTCTTATGTAGATCCTGATCATCTCGTCCGGCGGTTTAACAGAGTTTCCAGGTATGTTATCACACGCTACTAGGGACCATAGAGCTGCATTCCTGTCCTGGAGATACTTCGTTAAGTTAACGAGATCTTCTAGAGTTAGCTTAGATGTTAGCTCGGCCGCAACAGTCCAGGCCCTAAGATGATCACCTCCTCTGTCAGCCGTCGCATAAGCTAATGCCATACCGACAACCCCCCTAGGATCATACGCCGGTATCTCTAATCGCTTAATATGGACTGCGTACTCCTCGGCGTTAAGTTCCTTAGACGCTCTGGCTAAACCTTCAGCAAGCAGGTTACCTATACCTCTCCTATACGCTATGTCATATACGAGTCTCATATAGCTTTCTAAATCACCCCAAGAAATCCTGTAATCTCTTAGGAGGCCTCTCTCAGTAAGCTCCATAAGGAAAGCCGCTATATTGCCAGTAGTTATGGTGTCCATTCCTAGAGCATTTAAGGTAGTATTTATCTGCGCTAACGCTTTACGGCTAACTATCATTAGGTTAGAACCGTTCATTGCGACAGTCTCATACTCTATCCTCTCAGTTAAGGAATCATTTTCTACTACAGTAGTTCCACATCTGAGAGGACATGTAGGGCATGATATTCTTTTAACGGTGACCCTACCCCACGCGTCATCAGCTAGCTCCTCCCACCTCTCATGAGATCCTGCTTGGAAGTTCTTTACTGGAAGTATTTTTGCTTCAGCAGCTACTCTGAATACTGGTAAGTTACCCCCAACGCCTATCCCAGGCACGACATCTTCCTGCAGTATCTTCAAGTACCTGCTAGTCAGGTCTTTCTGCACATCCTTATCTATACCCTTAGCTAATTCATCTAATCTTAACCAACCCTTCAACACTATAGCCTTCAAGTTCTTAGAACCCATTACAGCGCCGAGACCTCCGCGTCCCGCTACTCCTGGTCTAGTCATCGGATTCTTCCTCACGTCTATGCATACGTTAGCAAACCTAACTAGATTCTCTCCGGCAGGACCTATAGTGAGCACTGAGTAGTCCCTGAATACCTCGCCGACCTCATATGTGGTCTTACCCCTAAGCGACTCACAATCAACAAGCCTCTTCTCTTCTTTAGTTATCTTCAGACACTTCATCTTATCGCTCCTTCCTTCTAGGACTACACCCACATAACCAGCTCTCCTCAACTCTACAGAGAAAGACCCACCAGCATTACTGTCGCAATATAAGCCTGTCAAGGGAGACTTAGAGACAACGACAGTTCTAGTGAACGTAGGATAGATAAAGGCTAGAGGTCCGCCGAAAACATATAACTTATTCTCTGGCGAGAAGGGGTCAATACCTGGCTTGACCTCCTTGTACATTAAGTATGTGGCTAAGCCCTTACCACCAACAAATTTCTCAACAATAGAGTCAGGCAGTTCCTCCTCCTCAATCCTATCGTTAGATAAGTCAACACGTAATATGGCCTGACCTGGGTAAATCATAGTTACACACCAATATAGTTTCGCATTGAACAGTTAATATAACTAATGACATAAGAAACCAATTATTTAATTTAAGTTCTAGGAGACAATTAAAGAGTCTGTAGCCCTTGATTATCACTAATGATTTTGTGAGATCCTATATGAAGCCCTCATGGAGGCTTTAAACAATGTCTCAAAACATCTTGGAGTTGGTTAAAAACCGTTAGCTATTCTTTTTATTAAGGTGTTCCTTACGACCAGTCAGGAGGAGTTAGGTAATCCGCCTGACGTAGATGCTATACCAGCCAACTTGATGCGTTGGGAATACCTATTAATAGCTTACCTAGTTTTCGCCAGTTACCTGGTTTGGCACGTGTCCGAAAACCTACTCGTTTGGGAACCAGGGGAAAGCATTTGGGGCTTACCAAAACCGGTTGCCGGTGCTCTAATGATTGCTCTAACCTGGATAATCTTGAACTTCATGTTATTCGCTGTATATTACTTGGTGATCACGAAGCGTGTTAAGACTGTCGTGTGGGGGAGGAAAGAATGAACATATCTACTTGGTCTTTAATCGTGTTATCAACTTTGGTGACCTTCTTCGCTTTCACGCTAATAGCAGGCTACATAGGAGCTAAAAGAACTAAGAAAGGACTTCACGAGTTCTATGTGGCTGGCGGCACATTATCAGCCATAACAGTAATGTTTACTTACATGGCCACCTACATGGAGGCGTGGGAATTCGTGGGAATGCCTACAGTCATAGTGAGTGAAGGTTTCGAGTGGTGGGTTATAGAGATGATATTCTACCTAAGTTTCGTCGCTCTCTTCTATCTTGTCGGTCTCAGGCTCTACAAGCTAGGTAAGCTACACAAGTACATAACGCCTACCGACATAATCGTTCACAGAGTAGGGGGTTTTGAGAGATTATTAAGGATACTGATAGCTTTGATGATTCTTTACGCTACGATAATCTATATAGGCATGATATACATTCCTGCTGCAGGGGTTCTCGCGGCCGCGACAGGCGGTGAAATCCCGTATCACACATTCCTAGCACTCTACGTAATCTTCATAATCATCTACATAAGTGCTGGCGGTATGAGAGCCGTAGCTTACGCTGACGTGATGGCCGGGGTAACCTTCATAATCGCGTTCTTAGCTATGGTTTACGTAACGTTCACTTACTGGGGAGGATTAGATAAGTTAGCTTGGGCTGCTTACACCTCAGACATAGCTCCTGAAATATTCCAGAAGACTCAGCCCTTCCAGTACTTCTGGACGATGCTAATATTTTATGGAATATCATGGCTCTTCATACCACACTTGGTGGTCAGGTTCTATGCAGCGAAAGATTATAAGGGGGTTATAGTTGGTGGAATGGGCTCTAACGCAGGATTCTTCTTAGGCGCTTTCGTATCACCGCTACTACTTGGGCTCAGCCTAGCAGCTTACTACGGCTCTAATCTACCTGAAGTAGAGGTTGTAGAAGGGTATGTGCCTATGTTGTTCATGGAGCTCTTCGGCATCGGACCCTTACTAATCCTCATCCTCTTAGGTCTTATAGCAATAACTAGGTCTACGATCGACTCTATGCTACTCTTGGTTTCATCAATTATTGACGTAGACTTAATTGAGAGAGGCTTAGGTATTAAGGTGCCTGAACGTAGCAGAAGGCTGGTGAGTACGCTGGTCATAATAGGTGTTGCGCTACTCAGCGTCACTGTGGCTTTAGCTCCCGAAGCCCCGATGGTTATTATAGGGTTTGAGTTGTGCTGGCCGGCATACTCAGTCATTGCGTGGCCTACGATAATCATGTTATTCTGGCGTAGAGCAAACAAGTATGGAGGCTTCGCAAGTTACTTGGCAGGCTTCTTATCACTTCTCCTCTTCACCTACGTCATATGGCCTGAAGCACCCCACAACCCGCTCGGTGTGTGGGAAGGGACCTTACCGACCCTAATAGCTTTAGCAATGTTGATAATCGTATCGCTAATTACGCCACCCCCACCGAAAGAGTTCGTAGAGAAATTCTATGGATTAAAGAAGTAGCATTATTTACCCATTAATTTTTCTTAGTAATTTTTCATTTCATGTCCTAAGTCTTTCGTGGTTACGCAATAATATCATTCGAGGAATAAAACTAGAGACTTGTCCAATCCAGACTTATCTTAAATTTATTTTCTGTCTATAGTCTCCTATTCTTGGTGTGAATATTTGTCCGGGTTAAGAACTTTGACTGAGGTTTACAAAGAATTATATGTTAAGAAAACAATTAAGTCAAGAGAGTTATGGCTTAAACTAGCTAATCTTACACCATACGGTGTTCACAGTAATTGGAGAATTTTCGATCCCCACCCTCTAATGGTTTCTAAAGCACGTGGTTCTAGACTCTGGGATGTTGACGGGAATGAATACATAGACTTTAACATGGGTTTCGGCGCTTTAGTTGTTGGTCACGCTAACCCGGTATTACTTGAGAAAGTAAAGCAGAAGTTAGATGACGGAACTATCTATGGTCATGAAACAGAGCTCAGCTATAAGTTGAGTGAGGTTTTGACACGTAGGTACGGCTACGACATGGTTAGGTTCTCTAATACAGGTTCTGAAGCAACACTCCTAGCTATAAGACTTGCTAGGGTAGTTACCGGGAGGTCAAAGATACTGAAATTTGAGGGACATTATCATGGCACGCACGAACTATTAATGGTTGGTGTTAAACCTGACTTAAAGCACGCTGGACACCCTAAGAGACCTAGGTCCGTCCCTACAGGATACCCATACAACGTGGTTCCTAAAGAGCTGGCAGAGAATGTAATTGTCGCCCCATGGAACGATGCTGAAGCAACCGAGGAAATAATGAGGACTCACGGAAATGAGGTAGCGGCTATAATTATGGAGCCCGTAGCCATGAACATGGGTGTTGTTCCGGGGAAGAAAGACTTCGTAGCTTTCTTGAGGAAGTTAGCTGACGAGTATAACTGCCTGCTAATCTTCGATGAGGTTAAGACTTCGGGTATGTGGTATAGGGGAGCTCAAGACTATTTCGGTGTTAAGGCAGACATAATTACCGTAGCTAAAGCTCTTGGCGGCGGGTTCCCGTTCTCCGCGGTACTGACCAGGAAGGATATACTGGAGTTAGTGGGGCCGCGTAAAGTACCTCACGGCGGGACCTTCAACGCGAACCCATTATCAGTTTACGCAACTTATGTAACGGTCACGGAACTCTTAACCGAGTCTAACCTAGCCTACACGCATAGACTGAGTGAGGAGTTAGCTAAAGGCTACAGAGACTTAATACAGGATAAAGGACTTGAAGCACACGTAGTACAGGTAGCTAATAAAGGAACTATATACTTCGCTAAGGGAGAGATAAACACATGGAGAGATTTCGTGACTAAGGTTAACTGGGGTCTCTGGTACGTGTGGATGTTAGGCATGGTAGTAAACGGGATAATACCTCAACCGATGGCAGTAGACGAGCAGTGGACGATATCAATAATGCACACGAAAGAAGACCTACAGAAAGCTTTAGAAACAGCTGATAAAATCATGAACGAGATTAAAGGCAAACTAGTGGAATCAATAGCGATAGAAGAAGCGATCTAAAACTGAGTTAGTTAAGTATTTTTAACAGCTTAGTTTAAATACTGACTTGTTTTTCGATGTGAAGGATTTTATCTTAACATCAACCTAATAAACTTTTTACATATCTCTCTATCTTCATCTATTAAACTCACGTCTATGTCTAAAGCCTCATAATACTTATCCGTCACTATTTCTATCTTATGCTTACTTAAGCTAGATATCTTAACCTTCGCTGAGTGTAGGACGTCTTTTCCAGCAGATATATTGATACTTAGTTTAATGCTAAAATCGCAGTTATTTTTTACCTCAATAGGTATGTGTTCCTGGTCTACCGTGTCTAACCAAGGTATCCCTCTAATTACCTCTACACACTCACAACTCAAGATAATCTCACCACTCTAATGTGTTTAAAACTTGATCATTTATTAAGTCTTTTTATTAAGTACCTTGCATAAGTTCCGATTCTATGTGTAGTCGTGTGTCCTCTTTAATTATTCTCGCGACGACCATCGTTGACGTTCTCTCGATTGTTGGCGTGTTAATTAGTTGTTCTAAGAATTCCATGTATTTAGTTTTCGAAGGGAACTTACCGATCACAATGAAGTCTATATCGCCTAAAACGTAGTAAATTCCCTGAACATACGGATTCTTAGAAAGAAGCTTACCGATTTCGTCATGATATTTAGGACCGTACTTAGCCCTAACCTGAATAATTACAACATACTCAAAACCTAGCTTATCACTATCTAGAATAACGCCGTATTTCTTAATTATTCCTTGATTCTCTAATTGCCTTAATCTGTAGTATATAGTAGACTTAGGTATTTTCAACTTATCCGCTAAGTCCCGTATACGTAACTTAGGATTCTCCTGTAGTATTTTCAGAATAGCTAAGTCTATTTTATCGAGCTTTTTATTGTTGTACCTCATTTTAATTACCACTTAATTAACCTTTAGGAAACCTTATAAATTTTCCAATATTATCTCAGAATCAAATTATTTTTGTCCAAAGCATTCCCTACTCAGGGAATAACGGTGAATTCGGACCCGTATTTAGATTCTCGCGGGAAGTATGTAATGAGGGGTGCTGCGTTATATCATCCTATAACCATTGATAGGGGGAGAAACGCTCTACTATACGATATTAACGGTAAGGAGTACGTGGATTTCACCTGCGGTATTGGTGTGACGACGTTAGGTCACGCAAACCCAGAATTAATCGAAGCTGTCGAGACTCAGTTAAGGAAGTTATGGCATGCTTGCTTCATGGTGGTGAACTACGCACCGTACGTGGAGCTTGCTGAGAAATTAGCTAAGATAGCTCCAGGAACATCTGAGAAGCAGGTTCTACTACAGAATAGTGGTTCTGAAGCTATTGAAAATGCTGTGAAGATTGTTAGGCAGGTTACCGGAAGATACTACGTGGTAGCGTACGAGAACGGTTTTCATGGGAGGGGGACCTACGGCTACGCACTAGCGGTCACAGGTAAGTATAAGCCGTATAAGGTAGGTCTTGAACCCATGATGCCTGGAGTTGAGTTCATACCCTACCCATACTGTTATAGGTGCCCCTTCAAGCATGAGTACCCACAATGCGGTCTCGCATGCCTAGACTACGTGAGGAAGTGGTTTGTGCACGCTAGAGTACCTCCTGAGAGAATCTCAGCCTTCCTCATGGAGATGGTGCAGGGCGAGGGAGGATTCGTAGTAGCCCCTACGGACTACGTCAAGGAACTTAAGAAATTCCTTGATGAGAACGGAATACTATTAATAGACGATGAAGTTCAGTCAGGCTGGGCTAGAACAGGGAGGATGTGGGCTATAGAACATTACGGTGTTGAGCCAGACATAATGG